>Ga0209542_10004322_pt1 | contig 29278 bp, 24 predicted proteins | sample RifCSPhighO2_01_FD_184028 | JGI IMG/M metagenome (GOLD analysis project Ga0209542, IMG submission 184028) | Soil microbial communities from Rifle, Colorado - Rifle CSP2_plank highO2_0.1 (SPAdes) (version 2) | ecosystem: Environmental > Terrestrial > Deep subsurface > Rock core/Sediment ... | reverse complement strand
TGAGTGCGACACTCGCATCATGACCTTTTGAAATTCCAAGTATATACATATTATATTTTTAAGTACGCCAAGGTTTTTTTATACGTCGTTGTAAATATATTTTCCCAAATATATTTTTTGGAAAGTGCTATTGCGTTCTTTCTATATAACCTGTACATTCTATCATTTTTCAAAAGAGATATAACTGCATCAATGAAATCTTTTTTAGTATACTCAATCACAATCCCGGCTTTTTCCTTTTTAATAATGTCAGCTATTTCAGGAACTCTTGTAATAACTACCGGCATACCGGCTGCCAAATACGCTTTTGGTTTACCCACATCAGAATAATATTCATACGAGTTTTTATCGGGTACAAATGGCGCCAGACCTAGTGCTCCTGTCCGAAGAATGTCATCAACTTTTGCATGATCTTTTATAAATCCGGTAAAGGTAACGTGTGTATTATGGTGTAAAGCACGGGCTTTTTTCTGATATTTTTTTAGTTCAGGACCGTCCCCGATCAGAACGAGCCTGACGTCTGGAATGAGACGGATAATTTCCTTGAAAGACTCAAGAATGAGTTTAACTCCCATGACCGGTCGCATATGACCGAGGAAAACAACTTTTTTTCTATCAATTTGAGAAAGGGGCAGCCGCCTCCGGTAGTCAAAATTACTTCCGTCGGGCATGACAATGGTGTGAGTTATCTTTGATCCGTCAACGCCGTTTTTTATCCGTGCCTCGTTCATGCGACCTGAGCTATTCCAGAGCACATCGCTGTGATAGCAGCACATGCGGTCAACCCAATGGTAAAGTGCATTTAGAATTGGATTATCATATCGTACCGGTGTATAATCGATGCAAATATAGATAACTTTTTTCACTCGCCCCAGCTTTCTTAACAGGAGAAGCGCCAGAGTATTCAGATTATTGGCTCCTAACCCGATATCGTAGGTGATGTTGCTTTTGTATCCCCAAAAAACAGTCAGCAAAAAATCTTTCAAAAAATTAAGAGGATAGGGACCGGGTAGTGCAGGAAATGAAGTGCTTGTTTCAAGAGCATCTTTTCTATGCACTGAATAGGTAGATTTCATGCCGGGTTTTGGATACAGAGGGTGATCAATAATAGTATAGCTGCGGCATCTTTCAGCAGTAAAATCCCTTAATATATTGCGAAAAAAGGATATGCGAACGTGCATGACATAGAGCATGTCCTTATCATGAAGCATTTGTCTTACCAGTCTACTCTTCCAATCCATTTTTCCTTGTTTTGGGCGTACCATTGTATCGTTTTTGTTAATCCTTTTTCCCATGAAAATTCCGGTCTCCATCCGGTCAGTTGATGAAGTTTTGAATAATCTACTCTCAGTTCATTCACTTCGCTTTTTCCTAATCGTCCCCGTTTCCCCGTTTCCTGAGAAATCAGTTTCTTCTTTTTCCAGAATCCATATTGTATCCCAATTTTCATAATAAGGTTATACCAGTTTCGAATGGATATTGTCTGTCCGTATCCATACACGTAGACACCACCCGGCTCTCCAAACAGTGCTACATGAATATGTCCTAAAGCACCATCCTCAACATAACAAAAATCACGCTTGGGCGACAGTAATCCAAGCTCAACAGTATCTCTGGTGAGTGCTTGCGTGATGATAGTACCGGTGATAAAGCGGGGATTTTGACGCGGTCCATAGTTGTTAAACATACGCGTCACAACAGTCGGAATACCATACGCGGAGTAAAAATTCCGGGTTAAAAAATCGGCGGTTACCTTTGATGTTGCGTAGATGCTTTGAGGGTTCAGCGGTGACCTCTCGTCAAGAATCAGTCCTCTATTTTTGTCAAACCGGTATTGATCAATCATTTCCGGATGAACATTGCCATATTCTTCTGACGTACCCGCCGTGTCAAATTTGAACAGGTCAATTTCCAAATCCACGAGAGTTTGTAATAAATTCAAGGTACCCAACGCATTGGTATTGATCGTTTCATAGGATCGTTTCCATGATTCCCCGACGTGGGCCTGGGCCCCCAGGTGAAAAATGACAGGTTTCCTACCTTCTTTCTTAATGATCTTCAAAATTTGGGTGAGTGCCTGTTTATCGGTAAGATCACCATGATGAACAGTAATTCTATCCTTCAGAGGTGATAAATTATGAAGCATACCCGATGAGGTAGCGCGGATGAGAACGTGAAGATTGCAGTCAAAATCTACCAGTTTCCCTGCCAGATGTGACGCGACAAATCCATCTGCGCCCGTAACCAGAACAACTCTCCCGCGTAACAATTTCTTTATTTTTGTATTAGTCTGTTCCATAAAAATTTTTTATCTGGTTGCACACAAATCTGATTTGTGTGTCGGACAGAATTGATGATGAAGGCAACCATATTCCACGCTGTGCAGCCCACAAAGAGTTCGGAAATCGCTTCTGAGATTTGTAGGGTTTTGTCGTATGAATTGCCGGATAAAATAACCGCGTCCCGATTCCTTTTTTGTGCAAAAACTCCTGTAATGTAACAGGTTGAGGCACCATGACATCGATAAACCAGGGTGAAACGTCAGTCAGGTAAGTAGGAATGAATTCAATTTGTTTAACGTCGGAAAGCATTCTATGGTAGAGTCTATACATTTCCTTTTTTCTCTCTATCCGCCACGGCAATTTTTTCATTTGTTCGACGCCAATTGCCGCCTGGATATCGGTAAATTTAAAATTGTAGCCGATCTCGTCATGGTCTTGGCTATTTCTATTGATCCTACCAAAGTCTTTTAACCGCACCATTTTTTCGTAGAGTTTTTTATTGTTTGTCACCAGCGCTCCACCCTGACCAGTGGTAATGATTTTTGGGGTACTAAAAGAAAAGCTTCCGATATCTCCAAATGTCCCCAAATGTTTCCCATCATAATATGATCCGAATGCTTGAGCAGCATCTTCAATAATAAAAATATTATGCTCTTTTGCAATTTGTAATAATCGATTCATATCGCACGATCTGCCGTTTAAAGAAACCGGTATAATCGCTTTTGTTTTTGGGGTAATTTTTTTTTCGACTGCGTCAATAGTTAAACAGAGCGTTTCTTTATTTATATCAACAAATACCGGTTTCGCCCCAGCAAGTAAAACGGCATTGGGAGTTGCAACCATCGTAAAGTCTGGAACAATTACTTCATCTCCTTTTCCAACTCCTAAAGCTGCTAAGGCAACAAAAAGTGACACTGTACCGTTTGAAACTGCACAAGCATACGTTGATCCGACAAAATCCGCGATCATTTGTTCAAATTCACGTGTCTTTCCTGCTTCAGTTATCCAGCCGGACTTAAGCACTGATAGAACCGCGTTTTGTTCTTCCTTTCCTAACCACGGTTCTATTTGAGGAATATATTTCATATTATTTAAACAATTTCTGATTCAACCACATATCATACTTCTCATCATGCGGGTTGCTAAACACCCCGTTTTTAAGAGCAGCAATCATTTCTTCAATTCCTTCTGAAATACTTTTTTTAGGTACAAATCCTAGTTTTTGTTTTATTTTTTCAAAAGAGACCCGGTAATCTCTGAGGTCTGGAATACCGCCCTTTTTTTCTACGTTGACGTTTTTTAAATATTTTTTAAGTTTTATAACAATATCAATTTTACGACAGTTTTCTGTGCCGATATTGAATATTTCTCCAGCCACTTTTTCTTGTTTGGATTCTAAAATAGTAATCAATGCATCTACTGCATCCTCTGTATGAGTATACGGCCGCCAGGCGTTTTCTTTATACAACAAAATTGTTTTCCCAAAAAGGGCTTGGCGCACTATTTCGTTAATAAGTAAATTAAACCGCATTTTAGGAGACAGACCAAAAATAGTCGCAAGCCGAACAATAGTGACACAAAAAGAAGCAGTATGAAGTTTTAATAATTCTTTTTCAGATGCAATTTTTGTTTCAGCATACAGCGAAAGTGGTTTTAATTCTGAAGACTCTGTTGCAATTATGTCAGGATTAGAAATGCCATAATTACTACAGGTTGATGTAAAAATAAAATGGGTATTCTTCTGTTTTTTGGCGAGTGTTGCGAGTGATATTGTTGAGAGATAATTTATTTCGTGGGATAGTTTGGGATTTATCTTACAGGCAGGATCACCCACGAGTGCTGCTACATGAAAAACGGCATCAAAAGAATTTTCGGTAAATACTTTTATTAACAGTTTACTGTCGCGTATATCGCCTCGTATCAGAGAAAAGCGAGGATTGCTCAAGTGAGGAATTAGTCCCTCTCCTCCAAACATCAATATATCAATGACGGTAACTATATGTCCCTTTTGTAATAGTTTCGCAACTAATACACTTCCTAAATATCCGGCTCCTCCTGTAACCAAAATTTTCTTATTAAGCGACATCGTGTAAAACTACAACGCTGCACCTGTATTTAATTTTTAACAGCGGTTATAAGATAGAAGGCAGAAAAGTTTCTAACTAAGGGAATGACACATAAAAACATATTAATTTTTTTCACAAAATTCCAGCGGTTAATTAAAAACGTGGGTAAAAAACTGTGGTAAGAAATTTGTATGTCCTTCATTCCTGATTCCTTGAGAAGACTTATCACTATCTCTTTTTTGCTGTTTCTGGTATTAAAACCGTCCTCCTGATTGGTTCTGCACAAGAATGTGTAGTATAAATAGAATAATGGATTTAATGGATTAGGCTCCATAATAAGAACTTTCCCATTCTTCTTTATTAATCTGATAAAATTCATGAATACCTTCTTCTGCTCTTCCCTTTTGTTTGAAATGCAGTGATAGGTTACTATCATACACCCTGCATCATATCTCCCTTCCAGGCTTTTAAGTCTCGTGTATAACCCACTATGGACTGTATGGAGTTTCGTTGAACAGTTATATGTGTGGGCCCTTTGTTTCAGTATATGCAACCCTTCTTTAGAGATATCCATCCCCGTCACCTCAAAACCTTTTTTTAAGAAATTCAATGCAAAATGGCCGCTCCCGCAACCAAAATCAATCAATGTCGGGTAACGAGCTGGATTAATAGTAAATGAGTTATAAACTGCTTCCCATTCTGTTATTCTCGCTTTATTCTTTTTGTCAAAGGGATCAGATTCCCTGTAGTAGGTTTTATAGAGCATTTCCCACCGTTTTCTTGCCGATGCACTTTGCATTGTTAGAGTATAACTGTTAGATGACTAAACTATTTTCTCCCATTCATTACAAAAATATCTCCTATCTTAAACTTATCAAAAATCCACTCTACTGGATAAAACAATAAAACCAGCCACATATTATTCACTAAATTTATTTTTTTCTTTAATAGTTCAGATAATGCATACCCAATACTTCCGACTATCCCACCTCCTGAACAAAAATCTACACTAGTTATATCATACTTTTCCTTAACCAGCAGTTTTCTCAGTGTATTCGGAGCGAAAAGAAAAATGTGACGCGGAGAGTCTAAGTTCAGCCAGTACTTTCCAAATAACCTGGCAGTAATACTGTTGACATTAGGAGTACCGAGAATGAGTTCTCCATATTTTTTAAGTTTTTTACGAATTATTCTGAGTGCCAAATCAGGTTTGTCTAAATGTTCAATAACATGATACAGCCTAACTGCGTCAAAATAATTGTCAGGAAAACGAGCAATATCTTCATAGCTACCATGGAAGACATGAGTAATTCCTCTCTTTTTCGCTATTTTCAATGCCATTTTATCAATATCAAACCCGTACACATTCCATCCCAACTTTTTCAGAAGCAGTAATGTGTCTCCAGTACCACATCCAACATCAAGAATTTTTCCATTCTCTTTCCAGGATGGCATAGCAGGAACATTATGAATAACTGCTGCGACTATTTTAGAAAGCATATTTTGCTTATAATAATGCTGTATTAGAAATTCTCTTAACCTTCCGAAAAAACTTGTATCTTCTTCTGAGTTATATGCATAGTATTTCCCACTGGGATAGTACATTTTAAGAGAATTCTGATTTGGGGCTGGGTCTAGAAAAATCAAACCACAGGTACATTTTTTTACAAAAAATTTTCCTGGTATGCCGAGCATTCTGTCTTTGGAAGAAAATAGTCGAGTAAACTGTTTTCTTTTGCAGAGCATGCATTGTTCAATTTTTCCCATAAATCTTCAGGATCAACAAATCCTTTACTTTATTATAGAGGAGTAGTAAAGTATTATTTTGATAATTCTTTTTGTATTTCCGGAAGAGTTAAAAGCAATTGTATTGTTTGATTAACGTTTAAGCGCTCTGTATTTTCTGATGTATATGGCTCACTTGTCTCTGCATTAAGTTTTTCGCCTCTTAATAGGTATTTGTTATAGTCAAGTCCCTGACTCTCCGGAGGAACATTATAATAATTCCCCTCGTCCTTTGCCCGAAACCTTTCCTCTCTTGAAACAAGTGTTTCATGCATTTTTTCTCCAGCTCTGACTCCTACCTCTTCGTATCCCTGTTTGTGTTTAAATATTTTACAAACTGCTTTTGCCAAAACTTCAATGGTACATGCGGGAGATTTTCTTATGTATATATGCCCATTTTCGCCACGAGTCAAGGCATAAAAAACGAGATCCACTGCATCACTCAGAGATAACAAAAAACGGGTCATTCCAAAATGGGTTACAGATAGTTTTCTATTTTGTTTTATCTGACTTATAAAATAGGGAAGGACAGAACCTCTTGAATAAAGGACATTGCCATAACGGACACCGCTAAAAATTGTTGACATATTGCCGTTTTCTGCAAGATAATTTTTAGATTCCGCAATCATTATTTTTTCCATGAGTGCCTTTGTCATTCCCATTGTGTTAATGGGATACACAGCCTTATCTGTACTTAAAATAGTCACGCGTTTCACCTGATGATGCAAACTTGCATTTATAATATTTTGCATTCCAAAAATGTTTGTCTTCACTGCTTCCATTGGGAAGAATTCACACACAGGAACTTGCTTAAGAGCTGCAGCATGAAATATATAATCTACTCCTCTGACTATTTTATCCACACTCTCTTTATCCCGAACATCTCCAATTACAAATTTTAATAGGCTGTTATTATAGATATTCCGCATATCGTCTTGCTTCTTTTCGTCCCGACTAAATATGATAATTTTTTTTGGACTTAATGTTAAAAGCTCTCTAACCACTATAGCCCCGAAAGAACCGGTACCACCGGTGATAAGGATTATTTTGTTTTTAATCTTTTCTTCAATATTCGCTTTCATTGTATTAACGTTATGGTAAAGTTGACTAGCTTTTATTTCTTCGCATATAATAGCATGATTGAATCTTATATTCTACCGGAATTTAAACTTAATCTATCGCATTTTGTTTGAGATCAAACTGTGTTCTCATACATGAGAAAACTAATATTTACGTTCTTTATAATTTGCTTTTTAATATCAGCGGCTTTCCTTTTAACAAAAAGCGCTAATTTATTTCAGAAAGACACACACCAGCAAAAAATCCCCGATTCAATTCAGGATGGACATATCATATTAGCAGCTGGAGATATTGCTGATTGCGTAGGCGAGGGAGGCGAGGCTACCCGAACTGCAACTTTATTGGATTCGCTTCCCGGAACCATCCTCACACTTGGAGATAATGCTTATCCCGATGGAGCAAAGGAAGATTTTGCAACGTGCTTTGAACCAACATGGGGACGACATAAAGAGAGGATATATCCCAGCGTGGGTAATCATGAGTACCATACCAAAGACGCACAACCTTACTATGAATATTTCGGAGTAAAAGCAGGTGATTCTGGTAAGGGATACTACAGTTTCAATTTGAGCACTTGGCATCTGATCGCTATCAACACGCAAATCTTTGATATAGGATACCTCTGCCCTGAAAAGGGCAATAACTGTGGGGAGGTTGTGGAGCAAATGGAATGGATAAAGCGCGATTTGCAACAAAACAAAACCGATTGCACACTTGTATTCGGACATCACCCCAGATTCAGTTCAGGCGTAACCAGCGCTTCTGAAGGGCTTATTCCTCTCTGGGAATCATTATATACAGAGAATGTTGATGTCGTGCTGGCCGGCCATGCTCATGACTATGAACGTTTCTTGCCCTTAAATGCACAAGGAGAGCCTGATCCGCAAAAGGGCATTAGACAATTTGTCGTTGGAACAGGAGGGGCGGGATTAAACGGATTTGTAGCTGCAGAAAATATCGAGGTTGTTACCAACAGCGTACATGGAATTTTAAAACTGGTTCTCGGAAAAGGAGAATATGAATGGGAGTTTATATCTCTAGATGGAAGCTTCGTTGACAAAGGAAGGTCTAGTTGCCACTGAGATTGTGTGTCTTCCTTTTATAGAGCGCCACGAAAGGAAACAGTACTATAAAAAGAAACGTGATCATTCTTCCATAGGAATAGTACTTCTGCTTAGAGAAATAAACCGTCAGGGTGTAAGTACCTTCCTTTTCCAACGCAAAGCTGTTTGTATTGTAGTCTGTTTTTCTGCTTAACACTGTTTTATCTCCTATATAAGCCTGCCAGTATGGACTGTAATAATCGGTAAATATCAGTGTGGCAGGTTGTTTACTTATCGAGACTTTCACGGTATATTCCACAGGGCTTATTGCGGCATATGAAATACTACCGTTACTATCTATCCAAAAATGGTCTTTATGAGGAATGGATTCATACACCGCTATTTTATGGAATCCATCAATTTTTTTAAACTCATCTATTCTATCAAGGGCAAGTATTGTTTCAAGGTATTCATTCTCATTGTATTTTCTATCTTTTACAAAAATTTCCCCAAATGAGTCGTACGGGACGATGACATAGCGTATGGAAAGATTTGACAGTAATTCCTGACTATTTTTATCAGACAACCGTTTCACGATCTCTGCCGAACTTGAAGCTGAAAAAAGTCTATTTGCTGATATCCCCGGATGCATATAGGAATAATAATTGTAGCGCGGCTGCACTGGTACCCAAAGAGTTCTTGAAAAACCGGTGTCATTGTGTAAAAAAGTTTTTAAGTCGACGTACTCCTGTGGAATTTCATGTTTTGCAAAAGTTCCGGAAAGCTGATTTAAAAAAACAGGACGTATTAAAAAAATAAAATACCCAATGGCACAGAGCAAAATTAGATGTTTCGAATAGTTAGGTTTAAATCTTAATCGTTCTGAAACCTGAAAAACGCTGAAAGGAATTAGTACTATATACGATAGAATAGTCACTTGATAAAACTTTGTAGGGTCTCTGAATATATTCATGCCAGGAATGTACCGATATGTCAGCTCGTTAACAAACCCAAACGGCTCATTTGCTCCCTTTGCAAAAAATGCCCCAACCAACCCAAGAAGAGCAAAAAAAAGAATTGTTTTTTTGTGTTTTCCCTTGAGTAACAGAAGTGAAGAAAAGGCAAGAATTGTGATAAGCAGGAATTCTGGTTTCATAAAATATACTTTACCAAAGATATTTTCAGGCCAGTTGGGGTGAAGAAGCGATAAGCTTTGTGAAAATGTCGCAAATGAAAAATACCGAAAACCTTCAACAGAATTGAAACTGCTCAAAATTCCCTGGGCCGGATGTGAACGAACAATAAGCATTGGTAGAATCCAGGATGCATGGAATCCAAAAACTATAAGGACAATAAGCGCATGGTATATGACATATTCTTTAATCTTGAAACGACCAATAAAAAAGTAGTGGTAGAAGGTATAGAAGAAAACTATTCCCATAGTGATATACGTAATTCGAAGATCAAACAAGACCTGAATGGATAAAACTAACCCGGTTACCAATGATAATTTGAAATTTGGCTGAACCGAAGCAATCCTGCCTAAAAGCCTGATAAAAGTACCTAAAACTAACGGAGAAATACTATAAGCAAGCGCCACTCCCATCTGACCACCGTCTAAAACCATAAGAATATAGGTGTTTAAGGTAAATATGAACGTGGACAGCAAGAGCTGAAAACTAGTTGATCGGTCAAAAACGTTACTTATGAAATAGAAAGTGGAAAAGACTGAAAGAACAAGAAACAAGCCAAAAATAAAAACTTTATATATCAACTCCCAGGGAAGGCCAAAGGTATTAACAAACAATGAAACAATGATATAGATAAAACTGCTTAAGCCATAGTTAATTGGTTCTCCACCAGATCCGATACCCAATGTCGGAGCCCACGCAGGAGGAAATGGAGGAAAATCACTGAGAGTTTCTGTAAAAAAGTACGGCCAATCATGCGCAGAAAGGAAAGGAAAGATAAACCAGCTTTTAAAGATAAAGACGAGAGAAACAAGAGATAAGAATAGTGTTAATGTTTTCTTGGCCATAAAAGACTCTTGATCAAATATCCTATCAGGACAATAACTGTTATCAGGGAAAGCAAAAGCGTTGCGTAAAACCGTTTTTGAGTACTGAGTTCGAGAACTAAAGTATAGTCTGTTTTCCCGTTCATATCCTGAGGAGTTATATGCCATGCATTAGCATACGCATTTGCAAAAGTATGTGTGTGATCAGCAATTGTATTTTTCCCCCAGGTCTTAAAAGTACCCGGTTCTAAAAATTTATACGTATGTCTAGCTTCTTCTACTTCACCGTTAAAGTAACTCGCAACTATAGTGGTGTCTCCGGTTTCATCTCTTGCAAAAGGGGTAATTAATAATTTCCCGACTCGCCCGAGCAATCTCGATACACTTCCTCTGACTGAGTTTGTGTTGCTCTCTGGATCGAACAACTTCCAGTTTGTATTGAAAGACTCGAGAAAAACCAACGTATAGGGATTTACTGCGTCCTTAATATCTAGAACATATCTGGTCGGATTTACTCTTCTGAATGTTATATGGGGCAACTGTAGATTTTTATTTTCCTCAGGAATGATCTTTTTAAACACAAGCTGTGGGTGGTCAATTTTTTGTATAACTAAATTTTTTATTTGAATTGTACTTGCATTATCTTGATAGAAAGGTACAATTTTCAAAAAACCTCCAACATTATCTTCTTCAGAATATACAAATGATTGTTGTGTTTTGAAACCCTGCGAGTATAATCTTTTTTCAAAAAATTGCTGGTAACCAGTTTTTTTTAGCGGATCCACCATGCGATTCTTGATAAAAAATGAGAATACAAAGTCTTTACCATTGGTGTTGTAATCAAATGAAATAAGGTACTTGCTTTTAGAGACCCAGTGGGGAATCTCTAAGGTAACTCCCCCAGCAAAATCGTCTAATGTATTGTTCAGGACCATTGTCATAACACCATTCGTACTCTCAAATGGATCGCCGCCATTGTTCCAGCTTGTTTTCTGTGCAATATCATCCACAGGCATTGTGACTGTTATATCAATATCTTTTTTATTATCAAGTCTTACGCCCTTGAATAGTAAAAGTCCGCTTTCTGAAGCCTGAGAAATAGGTTTTACTATTTGATCCCCAAGAGTCAGTGTTATTTGGCTTGGATCATGAAATGAGGCATTTTTATCACCAAGATACACGTCATAGACACCATTGTTATAGTCATATGTCGGCAGGCGGTACACATATAATGATGGATCAATTATTGGCATATGTATGTGTTCATATAGCCTTTCAAACATACTATTAACGGTAAAAAGTAAATATGTTTTATCTTCTGCTTTTTTATCCAGTTCCCGTATTGAACGAAGTAAAATAAGCTCATGCTTATGAAGTTGTTCCTTAATTTTTAATTCATTATATATTCGCTGCTCATCGGAAACGGGTGCTTTTTCTATAAATTCGATTGTATCCTCGAATTCCTTTTCGTACCGAGTCAAACTGGCATCCCAACTATTGTATGCTTGCCATTTATGCACTTCCCACAGTTTTGGCTCTTTCCAGGCTCTACTTATGATATCCATATCCTTTCCAAAACGCTCCATTTCGATAATTCTTTTCATAAGGAAAAGGAATGAGGAATTAATGTAATTAACATAATCTTGCTGTTTACGCCAAAGGACGAATTGTTCTTTGACTACCACAAACGGATAGAATATATAGCTAAGTTTTCGCTTTATAAAAGGCTCATGCGTATGGAAGTGACTATTATTTTTAAGCTCAGTAAAAAATGTTTTTGGAAAACCATGGAGGATGAGAGAATCATCACCACTTTCTGCACCTTGGACCGGAAGAATTGCATGACGTCCCTCTCTCTGGAAATTAGAATCGACTACGAGATCACTAGCATTATTCGTAAAATTCACACTTTGTGTTGCAAAAATATGAGGAACATATATATCATCTTTGACAGAATAGATATGATAGGTATTACCAAAATCTACCAACTTAGTAATTGGTAATTTCTCGATAAATTCTCTATATCCCTTCGGATCTTTCGGCGCATATTGTGAGACAAAACCATAAAGAGAATTAAACGGTTCGCTGTAAATATATGGATCAGAATTATAAAATATCCATTTAATATTCAAAATTGAAAATAGTTTTTCTAAAGTTTCAAAATCATGGGATTGCATAGATGTCATAAAAATATTCTTAAATGGACCAAGCGTTTCGTACCCGCCAAACTCTGATTTACTTCCTAAATAAGAAATCATCGGTAACCCTCTATAAATACCCCCGTCTTTTCCCTGGAAAACTTGATATCCAGGATCAGTTAATGGAAACATCAAAACTTTTCCATCGACCGGATCTGACTTAAAGTATTGCAAAGCCTGTTCATATACCGGATCCATGCGGAAACTGCTCTTTATACCGGTATCTTTATTCGTAGGCATCGGAACAGTACCAGATAAAAGTGGTAATCCAAATCCAACAATGATAGTTCCCAAAATAGTGAATAAAAGAAGGGCTATGCGTTTGCTGCATTTACTCGCCACAATAGCAATTGCCTGGCCAAACAAAAGACTGTAGAAGAAGAAAAAGACATATGACCATTGGCCATGAAAATTGCGGAACATTGAGAAACCTGGTATTTTAAATAGTTGCTTATAGACAAAAAAACCGGTCTCGGTAATAGCTGAAGTAAAATACAGGGTGACTATAAAAAATAAACCTGTCAATAGAAGCGTTCTTCCTCGATTAATAAGAAAAGACAATGCCAAAATGGCAGGGAATATAATAAAGACTGCAAGATAACGCTCATCTTGAATTTGTGCTAAACTCATCCAAATTCGACTTACTTTTATACCACCGGCAACAGAAATGAAGTAATCAAGTCCATAGCGTGAACCCACGCCCTCTTGTGCAAACACCGTCAAATTTGCAGATGAACCGGCAGAGAATATACTTCCGACGGTACTTACTAGATGGAAGGCCTGGATGCATAAAAAAAGTACTATGCCGATGAAAAAAAACCGCCATTTTATGGACACTCCGCGGATAAATGTAGCATATATAAAGAGAAAAAGAATCGTTATTGGATAAAAAGCAAAAAATGGCGGAGCACCGATTATAGAAAAATTAGGCGCAAAAACAAACGTCGTAAGAAGAGCAACTATAAGGTATTTAATTTTTTGTGTCAGCATAAATTTAAGGGTTAAAAACGCCATAAATGGGTTAAGAAATACTTGATAAAACGTAATAATTGGCTTTTCCCAGCCACTATAGATAGAGATTTGTGAGAGTATATAAAAAAGACCAGCGAGAATTGCTGCAGATTCACGGTACCTTGAAATACCAATATTGTCATTTCCGGTAAGAAGTTCTTTTACAATAAGATATACAGAAAAAAAAGCGATGCTTAACGTCAGGCCATTAAACAATGAAATAAGAAGTGTTGACGACTGGAAAACAGATTTAAGAAGGAATAATAAAGTAACGTACGGAAGAAATATGTAGTAGGTGAGTTCTATACCATTACCGCTCTTCAGATAATTGTAAAAGACATGAAGATTAAGATAGGTGGCGGGATCATAGAAATATAGTCTTCCAGAATCTCCGCCCAGATTCATTTCTCCAGGCTCAAGCCAAAAGAAAGGAACAAAAAATAAAATAAGAGCTATGATAATTGCTAATCTCTGTTTCTTCATTCCGCATCAGTATTAATTATCTCCCAGATAATGCCTGTACCCATAAGCAAAAACAGCCAAATTGATGCCTTTTCTATTACCAAGGACGCAGGATCTATAAGAAATCCGAAAAAAATGATGCTAACAGGAATAGAGCAAAGAACAAATATCGTTTTACTTGTAAACTTATAGAATTTGAAGAAAATAATGGACAACCCAAGGATGGTAAAAGTAATGAGATCTGATTTATACTGGATAAGTAACATGTCTTGGATAATTACCACTAAAATTAATGTATTAATCGCAGCTTTATTTTTATTAAAGAATAATGAAATTTCTTTCATGGCTTAAGTTCTATTATATCAGGAGTAAAGCATTTTTTTCTATATTTAGGCTCTTTTACTGCCTAACAGATATAGCTTGACTCCCCAGAGTATAAAGATGCCAAACACGATACTTGATAACACTAAGCTAATAAAAAATATTCTTTGTCCTGTCATTTCTACAATAAGTTCATAATCTTGTTTTTCCTCTATATCAGAAGGCTTGATATACCATGCATTTGCATAACCATTGGCAATAAAATGTGAGGTTTCAGGCAAAGATTTCATAAAAAGTGTTTCAAATGTTGCAGTATCAAGAAATATATATTTGTGTTTTCCTTCTTTCACTTCCCCATTAAAATACGTCTGCGTGGTTTCTCCTCGAGATTTATTGTCCGTGGTATACACTTTCCAATTACGATGAAAAGCCTCGGAAAAAGTAAGTATATACGGCTCTTTTGATTCGAATATATTAACTTTATATTTCGTAGGATTTATTCTTGCGAAGTGTATTCTTGGTGCTGCGTTCATTTTCAGAGTATTAGCTACATCACAATTCTGTTGCTTAAATATCGTCTGACAGGTACTGTCGTCGACGTATAATGCGCGTATTTCATCACTTTTTTCATTTGGAAAAAAGGCAGATGCTTTTCCATAGCTGCTTAGTTCAGGATCGTCCCTATAAGTGAATAGCTCCTTAGCTATGTAGAAATGAGGAAGAAAGGATTTATCCTTTATCGTAGAGATACTATAATGACTCTGCTCAAAAATTCTATCGGCTGAAAGCTTTTCTACAAATTCTTTATAACCCTGCTGGTCTGGCGGCATGTATTTACGAACATAACTGGGCGAGTAAGGACGTCCGGGAAAGGTCGTATCATAAATCCTCGTATCTGAATTATAAAATATATACCGTATATTGAGTATTCCTAGTAATTCTTTTATTGCTTCATAGTCTTTTTCTTTACTGAGCTCCCAAAATATATCGCTGAAAGGTGCTATATCTGCATAACCTGCGAAGTCTTTTTTGCCGGTTAGCTGGCCAATCGTTGAATGTCCAATAAATGCGCCGTCATTGAGTCCATAAATAACCTGCATATAAGAATCAGTAAAGGGAAGAATAAGTATTTTTCCGTCTACCGGTAGTAAACGGATGAAAGCCAGCGTCTCTTCATAATCAGGATCCATAACAACAGCATTTTTTACATCTGTTGCTCCTTCATAAAAGGAGACAACCAAGCTTCCATCAATAAATCGCCAGGAACTTATCGTCAAATAGGCAACAATAATCACGGAGAAGGCTTTCGCAAACGCTCCAGATTTCATGCGACTTAAGATAAGAAAAAGTGACAGACCAAAAAGAATAGCATAAAAAAAATAAAAAGCGAATTGCCATTGTCCATAAAAATTACGAAACACCGTGAACCCTGGAATGTAAAAAAGCCATTCATACAGTTTTATTGTGCTATTTGTGATTTTTGCGGATACAAAAAAGAAGGTTACTAAAAAAAATAGTGCAGCAAGAAGAATTGTTTTTTCCCTTTTCCTATTTAGGAATAATCCCACTGCTATAATAAAGGGAACTATAATGGCTCCTTCTCTTAACTGCTTTGTCAGAGAATAGGAAAGTAGATGAAAACTGACCTTCGGAATTCTCAAGACGCCATAGAAGTAGCCAATTTGCTCCTTTACACTTTCAGAATTGAATACTCTGGTGTTGGTATGGCTTCCTGGATTAATTAATTCAAAAATTTCGGGGACAAGATGAAACGCGTGCAGACCCAGGAAAAATAAAGAGACGGGAAGTAATTTTTTCCATGGAATGCTTATGGTCCTTATAAAAATACTGTAGAATAAAATAAAAAGGAAAGCCAGAGGATAAAATGAAAATAAGGGAGGTGCTGCTGCATAGCTAAAATTATTTGAAAACACCAGGCTTACCATGAGGGCTATCCACATATATTTCATGTTTCTTGTAATAAAAAAGCGCAAGAGAAGATAAAAGAAAAGAGGATTTAAAAATACTTGGTTATGCGTCGGGATTGCCTTCACATAATTCTCGGTCATTGCAGGGGTAGAAAGATAGAAAAGTCCAGCGATAATTGAAGCAAATTCAACGCGTAAGGCACTGTTGGTATTAATTTGCCCTATAAGTTCTTTAACAATTGCATAAACAGCAAGAAATCCAACGACGATTTTAATTGCGTTATGGACAGAAATGAGAACATATGAGGAACCAATGATTTGCTTAGCGATCGCGAGCGCTGCTATAAAAGGAAGATAGGCAAAATTTGCCGCCGCTGTCCCCGTTCCGAAAGGAGATACATAGTATGATGCTAAATACTTCATCTGATTGAGGGGATCATAAAAATACAGCCGACCTCCATCTCCTCCTATATCCATTTCTCCTGGCTTCAGCCAAAAAAAGGGAATAATAAATAATAGTAAACTTACAACTGCGATAAGGTTTTTAACTTTTAGGAAATGCATGGGGTCTATGAGCTTAGATTTTGTTGCAAAATTAAATAATGGTGACACGTGGAATAGGAATTATAAATTTCCCGCCTTTTTGTTTATAATCTGTATACTGTTTCATCACTTCATCGGCAATGTTCCAACATAAAATAAGAAGAAAGTCTGGTCTTTCCTGATCGATTTGAGAAGGCGGGTAAACCAAAAAGTGGGTTCCTGGGGTATACAGTCCTTGTTTTGCAGGTGCTTTATCAACAATATAATCAAGGTATTTACGTAAACCGAAAAAATTTAAAAGTATGTTTCCCTTCGCAGGGGCGCTATACCCTGCAATTCGCTTTCCCTCTTTTTTAAGATGTTTTAAATAATTAAGCAGCTCTTTTTTTAATTTCGTCACGCGGGCATTCATCAGTTCATACGTTTCCAGTCTTTCGAACCCGGCCTTTTTTTCATTTGCAATCATGCGGGTCACTTTGGAAGAAATTGGGAATTTTTCCGGATGAGATGCAAATACCCGAAGCGAACCTCCTTGCATTGGAACTTCTTCAATATCAACCAGTTCTAAATCCGCATACTGAAACAAGTTTCTGACAGCAATCGCTGAATAGTAAAAAACATGTTCGTGGTAAATGGTATCGAATTTGTTTTCAAGCAGTCCCTTGAGATACGGAAATTCGAAAATTGCGACCCCTTTCTTTTTTAGAACCTTTTTCACCCCTTTTAAAAAGTCGACGATGTCGGGAACGTGGGCAAAAACATTTGCGCCATACACAATGTCTGCTTCTACTTGTTTATCAGAGACGAGTTTGACTGCAAGTTTTTCTGAAAAAAAATCCGCAATTGTTGGAATTCCCTTCTCGTTGGTTTTCTTGGCAATATTTTGAGCCGGATCTATACCTAATATCTTAATTCCTTGGTTTTTGTAGAACTGAAGATGTACACCGTCATTGCTGCCAATTTCGAGTACTAAGCTTTTTGTAGTAAGGTTAAATCGTTTGATAAGATAGTCCGCAGTCTTTTTACTGTGATCAACAATAGACTGAGTCACTGAAGAAAAATAGACATAATCAGAAAACAACACTGATGGGTCGACCGTTTTCATCAGCTGGACTAAGTAACAGTTTGGACAAAATCCGACACTGAGGTCATACCGTTTTTCTTTTGCGATTTGGTCTTTCCTTAAAAAAGCGTTTGCCAACGGCATATGACCGAGAGAGAAAAACTGGATAATTGGGCAGCTACATGAGCGACATTTTGCCGCATTAATTTTCATTTTCATAACCAATACCACTATACCGAATTCCAGCTTTCACAAACGTGTTTTTATCATAAATGCGACGGGCATCGACAACGATTGCTTGTTTCATTTTGGATTTAAAATCGTCAGGTGTCAGTTTTTTATAATCCTGCCAACTTGTCACGACTATCACTCCGTCTGCCTTCTCTAACGCTTTTGAAACTGAGGGTGCAACAGTTACTTGCTTAAAAATAGTTCCATCAGGAAGTTTCGCGACAGGGTCATGTGCGATAACGTGTGCTTTTAACCTGATTAACTCTGAAATGATGGTGAGTGCTGGCGATTCCCGAATATCATCCGTATCAGGTTTGAATGAAAAACCAAGAACAGCAATTTTTTTCCCTTTGAGTGATTTTAGCTCTTTTTGAAGTAACGCGATAGTTTGGAGAGGTTGGGAATCGTTTATTTTGATGACAGAATCGATTACCTGTGCATTTTCGCCTATTGATTGAGCATATGCACGAAACGCCTTGGTGTCTTTTGGAAAACAGCTACCTCCAAACCCGGGTCCTGAATATAAATAACTAATAAACCCTGGTCTAATTCTCTTCCCATTAACAACAGGTGCTAATCTATTGTCCAGATGAACTGCATCCCAAACATTAACAACATCAACTCCCGTTTTTTGAGATATCCGGGCAATTTCGTTTGAAAAACTTATCAGCGCCGCAAACAATGCATTGGATGTGTATTTAATAAGCTCTGCAGTTTTTAATGAAGTAAAAATTTTAGGACACGTATTTTTTTTATAGATTTCTGAAAAAACTCTACCGCTTTTTTCATTAAGTTGTCCGATAACGATGCGATCTGGATGTAAGGCATCCTCAACTGCATTTCCCTCCCGTAAAAATTCGGGATTCATACAGAGCCCAACTCCTGATGGTAAAAGAGGTTTAACAATGTTTTCAGTAGCTCCCGGTACGACAGTCGACTTCACTGCCACGACATGGTATATTTTTTTATTTTTTAAGACATTCGCTATTTGTCGAGTTGCTTCCTTAATTGCTGTTAAATCTATTTTGTTGTTAATAGTAGGAGTGCCGACTGCAAGAATAGTAATGTCGGAATTTGCAACGGCCATATCAAAATCTGTCGTTGCGGTTAATCTCTTTTTCTTGACCATATCTTTAATAAGAGAGTCAAGTCCCGGTTCGTAATAGGGAGATTTTCCGTGATTTATATCTTTTGCCTTAGATTCTTGTCTTCCAACGCAAACAACAGAATTTCCGAGTGCAGCAAGAGATACTCCTGTTACGAGTCCGACGTACCCGGTTCCGATGATAGAGATTTTTTTCATTTAGAATAATTATCAAAATACCACTGCATTGTTTTTAAAAGTCCTGTTTCGAGTGACTCCTCTGGATTATAACCAATGTGCGTACGAGCTTTTGTAATGACTGGACAACGCCTTTGCGGATTGTCTTTCAGATACTGTTTGTCTTCACTTTTTTTAAAAAGTACGTTTCCTTTGTATCCCAAATGCTTTTTACCTATATCAACCATTTTATAGGCAAGTTCTTTTATGGATATTTCTGGTTTTTCAACGCCAATATTGTATGATTCTCCCTGCTTTCCGTTTATTAAAATTTTCAGATACCCCACGATCGCATCAGTCACATAGCAAAATGTCCGGGAAGGAGTACCGTCAGAAAACATGACTATATTTTTCTGTTCTATAATATTCTTAGAAAAATCAGCAATGACCCGGCCATCAGTGATTTTCATCCCAGGGCCATAATTGTTAAACGGACGCGCAATTTTTATGGGAAGGTCGTATACCTGGGCATAGTTTACACAAAGTGTTTCTCCAAACCGTTTTGATTCGTCATAGCATGCCCGCGGGCCGGTACAGGAAACATTTCCCCGATATGTTTCGGGAGTGGGAATATTTCCGGGTAAAGGATCACCATATATTTCGCTTGATGAAAAAAACAGGAGATCTTTTACCGGATACTTCTTTTTCATCTCAACCATATAGTTAAGAAGCACATATAGCCCTTGGATATTGGCATTTATAGTTTTAATCGGGTCTAATCGATAAAACGTGGGCGAAGCAATGGAGGCTGCATGGATGATGTAATCGAAGTGATCTTTTTTAAGCTTTGATAAAGAATATATCGAAAAATCAGCTTTGATTATTTTTAAATCTTTTCTATTTTTGTATAATTCAAGCCATTTTGGGAATCCAGAACCAAACGTGCTTATGATTGTCAGATGAATTGGGTTGCAAGGAAATTTATCATTAAGCGCCAGAAACGATTTAGTAAAATAATATCCTAAAAAACCACCCGCTCCTGTCAGGAGTATTTTTTTCCCTCGGAGGGCTTTTAATTCTGTTGCGGCTTTTGTGAGGATATAATTAATATCGTCTTGCTCTACCATACTTTCCAGGGAGGTTTGGGACTATTCCAGAGTTTATTTAATTCATCCAATTCTTTATACGTATCAACAGCATACCAAAATCCTTCGTGCGGATATAAAGACAATTTGTTTTCCTTAGCCAATCGGATCAGGCCGGGATGTTCTGTCTCGCCATGCCGCAAATAGTTGAAAAACTCTTTTGAAAAAATCATATAGCCGCCGTTTACCCAATCATTTTGGACTGGTTTTTCTGAAAATTGTTTAACGCGGTTTTTGTCATCGACAATAACCATACCGTATTTGGACCTCGGATGTACACCGATAATAGTACCAACTGTTTTTTGTTTTTTGTGGTATTCAACGACTTTTTTCACATTAACATCTGATACCCCATCCCCATAGGTCACCATGAAGTATTCATCCTGCTCAGGAATATATTTTTGACATTTGAGAATTCGTTCACCCGGCTGTGTCTCAAGGCCTGTATCGACAAATGTTATTTTGAAATCGTCAGTTTCACTTCTATTATTGAGGTAATACTTCACTTTATGATCTTTCGTGTTAATACTAAAGTCTGACGTAAATGCTTTTTGGTTGAGGAAAAATTCTTTTATGTAGTCGCCTTTATATCCCAGAGCAATAATAAAATCATTAAATCCATATGAGGCGTATATCTTCATGATGTGCCACAAGATTGGCTGATTTCCGACATACACCATCGGCTTTGGTTTAAATTCCGTTTCTTCTTTCAACCGATACCCTGTCCCACCACAAAGAATAAGTGTTTTCATTGGTTTTTCTTGTATGTCACTGCTGACTCCAGGATCCAAAACAGTTCATAGTATAGTACAAATATATTGATAAACGGCACAAGAAATATTCTTGTATCAAAAAGGGGTGCTGGAGTCATAAACATTGTTTTAGTATACAACAATGAGTACAGAATAAGGCCTGCAATACCAATGAGGGAAAATGGCGGAATGAATGGCAAGATTGCAATCGCCGGACGAATAAGAAATGTCGCTGTACCGACGGGATTGGCCCAAAATGATTTTCGAAAATAACGTCCATTTGACCGAGCATACATTTTTCGGCTTTTCAGCATATTTTGCAATGTATAATCTGAAGACATGTAGTGTAAATGAAGAGAATTAGCCGGAGTTCTTACAATTTTTCCAAGCTTTTTTAATCGGGCATTCAAATCAGCATCTTCTCCGCCAATGGCGCTGTCGCCGCCAAAATTGATTTCATCAAATGCGCCAGCGTCAAAAAAAGCAGATTTTCGAATCGCGTCGAATTTAAGAACCATCATGGAAGATTTATTGTCAACCATTCGCGCGGCAAATAGTTTTTCCCAAAAATTATATTTGTCCCACACAAAACGAGGCAGAACTGATGTTGAAAATGTTGCGACTGCATTGGTGTCGTTGAGTAAAGGTTCAACTAATTTTCCAAGCTCATATCTTGTCGGAAGGGCACAATCAGACGTCATAAAAATGACGAGTTCTGATTTTGCTTCTTTGGTTCCCCAGTTGTAAGAAGACGCGACCCCCTTGTCCTTTTTTTGAACGAGTAGTTTCACGGGTATTCGAGATTTTTTTGCAAAGTTATTGACTAAATCGCGCGAATTGTCTTTCGAAACATTGTCGACAACGATAATCTCGCGTATCGGATACTCTTGCATAGATATCGTTTTCAAAGCCTCCACAACTGTCGTTGCCGCATTCCGCATCGGAATAACGACACTAACAGGTAGATTATTTGTTTTTGTCTGTTTAAGATTTGAACGCATCTTCAAGGAATTTGAATTTTTGGGAATAATACATTTGATAATAAAAGTGTTTGTTAAAATTCACGAGACCCTTTTCATAAGCAGTATAATTTTTTCTAATTCTTTCAAGAGCTTGGGATAGCGCGGTTGCATTTCTGTCAATCACTTTTCCTGCATGAAATTGTTGAATATAGGGCGCTATACTCGATGTCTTTGACATTATCACTGGCAATCCCATTTCAGTATATGCTTTTACTTTGCCCGGATCGGCGTAGTAAATAGTGCTCGTATTATCTATGGTATACAGAGCGACCCCAACAAAACATTCTTTTGAAAGTTCGTTTAGTTCGCTATCAAAAAAGAACTTATTAGGAAAATACACTCTTTCTTCGATACTATAGTCATTTATTATTTTCTGGTGTTTTTCATACGTTTCCTGATCACAAATTCCTATTACCTTGAGTGAATACTCAGAATTTTTTCTGAGAAATTCATAGACGATTTCCAACCCGACGTTTGGTCGGATAACGCCGACAAATAAAATATTTTTCTTTGCTTTTTCAAAATTTCTTTTGATATGTTTATCTTTGACTCCCCACAGGATTGTCTTACTCGTTTCAGTTGCGACCACTTTTCCATTCATAATTTTATTGACTCCGTCGCCTAAGTAAATTCTATATTTTTTACCATCGTGGTAAAACTTTTTTAATTTCTCGTACAATTTCATTGTCAGATTAATCGGCGGATAGTAATCAGCTATCCAATAGACAAAGTCAATATTGCGCAACATCTTTTGCAGAGTTGATGCAAAGAATACATACGGATGGGCAGTAATGACAATGAGTTTTTCACGTCGGGGAAAATGCTTAAAGATAGCAACGATGTAGTGGTAATACCACAGAAAATAATAGAGAAAAAAGTTTGGCGATAATGGAGTTTGTTCTGTTTTAACGAGTCTTCCGCTCTCGTATATTCGAAGAATATTATCATTCGTTTTAATCCGAGGCATCAGAAGAAAAACGGCCAATTTTTCGGTGTTGCGGGCAAAGTATTCTTCTGTGTTTCCGCACCATTGATGACTGGTATAAAGAAGGATGTTATTGTAGCGCATCACAATTTCGTTTCTCCGTGCTTATCCAATACGTAGGGGTATGGCATGATAAAAAGCATCTTGCCGCCGTTTTCCAAATAATCCTGCTCTCGCGCTACAATTTCGGCCTTAAAATTCCACGGGATGACAAACATACAGTCTGGTTTTCTTTTCCGAGCCTCTTCTTCTGAAATAAGCAAAATATCAGTACCCATCGTATGTAACCCAACTTTCATGGGATTGCGCTCACTAATATACGGTAGCATTTTTTTGTCCACTCGGCAAAGCTGAAGTAAAACATTTCCTTTTGTTGAGGCACCCAGTCCAATAACCAAACCTTTTTGTTTTTTAATATAGTCATGGACACGTTCGGTATTAAGGTCAACCAATCGGGCAAAAATTCGATACGTATCAGGGTCTTCCAAACGCATCGCCTCTTCACGAAGAGCCAGATATTCAAGGCTTTTTTTGCTCCTTTTATGAGCCCCTTTGTGACCGACCAAAACCCGTAAACTCCCTCCATTGACGGCATTTGTTGAGGCATCAACGACCTCCATCCCGTTTCTCTCCATGAGATACTTGAGTGTTTTGAGCGAATAATATTCTAAATGTTCATGGCACACATCGTAAAAATTCATATCCCGAATCGTATCGTAGAGATAACTTACCTGGATGCATAACACACCGTCTTTCGCGAGTTGCTTCTTTATATCCTGAACCGCTTTATTCGGATCATCAAGATCATAAAACATTGCCGTTGATGTGATACTCTTGAAAGTTTTACCTTGTAGTTGCTTGGTTGGAAAATAATCGTTGACAATTTCTATCGATGACGGTAGCCAGTTCCAATCGATGTTTTTCGCCGGATCAATGCCGACCCGTTTCATCGTATCGGGATAAAACGTTAACATAAGACCATCGTTGCATCCGATATCGAGGACCTCATCGCCCTTCTTGAGAGTTATGCGATTCATAACGTCGGCAACGACATCACGCAGATCGCGATTCATCGTATTGCTGATATTTGAACGGTAAAAATATTCTTCGTACAATAAGTCAGGAATGACCGTTTCTTTCAGTTGAACGAGTCCACATTTTTTGCAGAGCATGAGCGTCATCGGAATTTTGATTTTAGCCTTTGGATTGTTACGATTAGTTTTTACAAATGTTGAAGCAATGTATTGTGGTTTAAAGGCAACAACCGGGGTCAATCGTTTTGATCCACAAACACGACATCGATCTACCGTTTTGTAGTGTTTACGTTTCTTTTCCATAGGCGAACACCATCATTCTAGTCTATTTCCCGGCTAAAAACAAGAGGGTGTATCAATCGAAAGAGAATATATACCCCTTCGCTTTTAGTTTCAGAATAATCATGGTATACCAAAACGAAGCTTTTAAAATCAAGATGACCTATTAAAACAACGAATACTTTACTCGAAACTAAAAGCTACGAAGGCATACCATTTCTGATTTTAAAAGCAGAGTGGTATAGTATGATTGCTGAATACCTATGGATCTCCTATTTTTCAATGCATGGTGGATGATGTTTAACCTATCGCTTGCCCTTATAGCAATTATCACCGGCTGGATTGTATATTTGACAACCAATAACTTCGTGCGGATCTCATTGGCTTTTATCTGGTTATTATTTTTACCGAATACGCTGTATCTTGTTACCGATTTACCCCATCTGGTCGGCCATATATCAAAGGTGGCCATATACTTACAACCGGTACTCATTGCTCAATTTTTCGTGCTCGCCCTCCTTGGTTTCATAGCATATATCCTCGCCGTCTATCCATTAGACTTACTCGTTTCACGATCATTCGATACAAAACGCCCGTACGTACGATACGGATTTATCGTATCTATATCTATACTTTCATCCCTTGGTATAATGATCGGGAGATTCTATCGAATCCATTCATGGGAGACAATCACCCATCCATTACGTATTATGGCAGTGCTGGATGAAATGGCAACCTCATCAGACATAGTGCTCTTAGTAGGATTATTTGGCCTGTGGTCATCATTGTTTTATCTGAATGGCTATACGTTTATCATTGCCATTGTTCGTAACGTATATCTACGCATCGCCAACGTCTATGCGTTCAGACATCGTCAGTGAAAACGTTTTACATACTGCATCATTCGAAGCGCATTAAGATAACGACATTAGGAATCAAATGAATATATTGCTTTTTTTTCTCTATCACTTCCAAATGTTTATTCGGAAGATAAATTGGATACTCTATAAAAATAAAGCCACGTTTAAAGGAAACGTGTTTATGAATCATGGCGCGGGCATAATTGGCATAGAAAACAAAAACCAAGTCACCATCGGCAATAACGTCCGCTTGTCCGGATGGCTTACCGTATTGTACGGCGGTAAAATTACGATCGGGGACTATACCGTTATCGGGCCGCGAACGGTCATTCAGTCATGGAACCACGTAAGGATTGGATCCTACACCATGATATCTCCTGACGTATGGATTCAGGACAACAATAGTCACTCAATATATGCGCAGGATAGATTAATCGATATGCTCGGCTCGCCTGATTTCAATCAACGCGGCCTCGATACCACAAATGCAGTAAGCGCCGCTATAACGATCGGTGATCATGTTTGGATTGGAAAACGCGCGATGATATTAAAAGGTGTTACGATCGGCAATAGATCTGTTGTCGCCGCAGGCGCATTTGTTACCCATAATGTTCCGGAAGACGTCGTGGTTGCGGGTAATCCTGCTGCAGTAGTAAAAAAAATTGAGAACAATACCGTCAGCCGGTCGCGCGCCGAACAGTATTTAAGAAAGAGAGGCATTATTACATGACATGGAAGCCTGACAGACCGGTATCGTCCGGGGCAACGGCCTATCATGATGCAATAGTGAATGCTTCATGGCATATCGCTGGTGGAAGTTCAACTGCTTTTTTAGATGAAATGGATAAGCTTGGTATTATACTTAAACAACAACTAAAACCTGGTATAAGTGCTGGCAGACGACAATCCTATGAAGAGACAAGTAAACTACCAGGAGTAGATATTATTTGTTCAACTGAAGCGGAAAAATACTCTCTCGTCCACGATTGTCTCCACATACTATTACAGCCTTTTACTCATGATACAGCGGATATTGTTATGGCAAAAAGAACCCCTGAGTCTTTTGAAACATATCCTGAAAACCAGAGGAAGTATGAAAAGAAAGGCAACAAGCTTCTTAACGACATTCTACGACAACACGACCTACTCCCTGCTAATGCTGAAGACCTGGACTTCTGGTTCGGTCCGAAATTGTTTAAAAATACTCCTGAAATTGTAAATCTTTTTTTGCAAAAATATAACTTTCGTAGATTAGATAGGAAACTTGACCAGAAGGTTAACCCTGAATCTTGGCCTGATGCTTTGTTTTTTCCTATTGTTCTTGCTCTTCATGAGAAGAAAAGAATTGTGAGTGTTGATATTCCGCATACGCACCCGCCGGAACAAACTGCAAGTGAACAAGATAGTGAAGAACACAGAAAAAAAGAGATGAACAATATAAAAATATTTTTTTATCTACTATTCATTTAATCAAACTTCTTGAAAATAATCCTATAGGTCGTCTCTCTCAGTCGTTATGAAAACTTCTCATTTTCAGAACCATATCAAATCTCACTCTTTTCTTCTCCTTGCACATTATGCGACATTTGCCTACCAAGACCTCTTGTTTGAATACCTCAATAAAAATAAAGCGGAGGTAGTCACGAAAATAAATCTTCCACTTCCTGAACTTCCCAACTTAAAAAGAATTGAAATTACCGAATGTGAAAATGGGACGGTCACTAAAACGAAAAATGTCTGGTCAATGTACAAACCGCTCATAGTTGCCTATCTGTTTCAGACCATACAGCTTTTTTTCCTCGTTTTATTTGGCAATAAAAAATACGATGTTGTTATCGCAGAAGACTCTTCTTTAGCATTTGTTGGGATTTGCCTGCGTATGATGGGAAAGTGTAGAACAATTATTTTCTATTCCCATGGCATTGACCTGCAGCGATTTTCAAACCCCCTACTCAACAATATGTATCAGCGGCTCGATAAATTTTCAGCCCGAAACAGTGATATCGACTGGGCTTTGAGTAAAATCATGCTTGATATTCGAAGAAAACAAGGTATCAGCGATGACCGGTTGGTTTGGATGCCGGCATCAGTCCCCGTTTCATCAGTCAGGAGATTACCGAAACCAAAATATGACAACAGGATAGTTTTTTTAGGAGTTGTCAACGAAAAAAATGGTGCGCATATTATGACTGATATTATGAAGGAAGTATTAAAAAAGGTCCCCAATGTCCGCTTGGATGTGATAGGCAACGGAGATTTGGATGAACAGATTAAAAGTGAAATTAAGCAAAAGGGACTACAAAAACATATTGAATTACTGGGTGTCAAAACATTTGAAGAGTTCTGTAACTTATTAACTGATTATGCGGTTGGTATTGCACCTTATCTTGACCGTCTTGATACGTTAACTGCACGAAGCGACTCCATGAAAATGAGAGTATATCTTGCCGCAGGACTTCCTGTTATAATAACGCGAGGGTTTCATTTTTCAGAAGAAATAGACAAATACAAACTCGGGTTTGCAGTACCATTTAATCCAAAATCATTCGCAGAAAAGATTATTTTATTGTTAACCGACACGAAACTTAATAACACGATTCGAAACCGAGCGCTAAAATATTCAGAGGAATATGATATTTACAAAATATATGATAGAACTTTTACAAAGATTTTAAACGATTATAAGTAACAATTCTTATGTCTGATACAGAGCCAGTCGGAATAACTCAAAAGAGATTAGATAAATTACCGGCCGTATGGCATGAGAGATTTGAGTTATCTGATCTCCCTCACGGCTTGGTGATTCTGGATAATGTGTTTCATCAACCACGAAATTCTGAAGATAAGCCAGGCGAAGTTTTAAATGCCAAAAAACATCCCGACTATATAGGAAAAACGGATCAAGAGCTTTACAAGTTTGTTTCTGATCTTATATCTGATTGTCTTACTGAAATGGCTGACTATGAACGTATTTCAAGAGAGCCCGTCGAAGAACGTCTTAAGCATCTTAAAGAGGTAGCTACAATCATCACCCGAATTCTAATTCCTTCTGCTCCAGGCACCTATTATCGTCTCAACAAAGAAGATCGATACAAGGATGATCCGGCAATGCAGGGAGCCGGGCGACTACGGGAGGATCAAGCAGCTCTGTTGGCTATTGTTATTGCCGGAATAAAAGAAGGCTGGCCAGACGAAGAGCTTCTGGTTTTTCTGAAGGAGCATGTTTTGACGAGTAATAATCAAAAACTAAATGCCTTACGGGAAAAAGCGAGAGGCGCAGTTTTGCATACAGGAATTCGTCTAGCTTATTCAGGACGGGAAGACGAAATAAAAGCTGTTGATAGAGTACTCAATCAAACCAATTCTTTTATTCCAAGGGACTGTGTCGACTTTCTCGGTCCTGAAGGGGTGGATAATACTGTGGATCAAATAAAAAAATACAAAGAATATTTACAGTCAAATCTTAAACCAGGCAAAGCATATATTATTCCTATCAATGCACAAGGAATACGCAGTATGAGAATGGCCGGTGCCTTTCATATGGTTCCTCCAGAAACCACTACGTATGTATATGCGATGCCTACTCTTACGGGTTGGCAGGCAGAGGATTATAGAACAAAAGAAATAAAGGGAACCGTATTTTATACATTAACCAATCAAGCTTCATTTACTCCCACGCCTCATACTCTTATTTAGTATAAATAACCACGATTTGTCATCCTTGAAAGGATTTTATTGTCTCAACAATATACTCCCTGTCTTCTTTTGTCACCCACCAACCAACCGGAATACAGACCATGTGTTTCGTAAATTTATCAACATTTGGAAGGGGTCTTCGGAATGGGCGAGTCACGGGATGGTTGTCGTTCCTTCGGTGGACGCGGGAGGCCATGACGTTATGGCTTTTCAT
>Ga0209542_10004321_pt1 | contig 29283 bp, 32 predicted proteins | sample RifCSPhighO2_01_FD_184028 | JGI IMG/M metagenome (GOLD analysis project Ga0209542, IMG submission 184028) | Soil microbial communities from Rifle, Colorado - Rifle CSP2_plank highO2_0.1 (SPAdes) (version 2) | ecosystem: Environmental > Terrestrial > Deep subsurface > Rock core/Sediment ... | reverse complement strand
CGGGAGCAGTTTGGTATGCTTGTGCATAGGGCGTTGGGATGAATGATAATGGTTGACCACTTCATTCTATCCCGCGCCCGTTTTGGTGCTCAATGTGTAAACAACGCGTTAGAAATGTACAATAAAGATTGACTTTGTGGGGCAAACCTGCTATACTCTCTCCATAACTTAACTCTCTTCGGTTGGAAGTATATACCTAAACCTACGAGACGGGGCCGCGAATGATTAACTAAAGGCTCGAGGTTATGAGGACTTTTGGTCCTGAATACACATATGCAAAGAAATAGCATGCGTCCCGTTAGAAATGGCCCGCCCCAGCCCTCCGGGCGCGCAAGCGCGGGTAGGATTTCTAACGGGATGCGCCGCTTTGGCGGCAGGCCTTTTTCTGGAAGGCGGCCGCAACCACGCGGCAGATTTTCTGAGAAGAAAATAGACATATCCAGATACATTAATACTACGGTGAAGCAGTCGGAGGCGGAGGTTTTCGTTCCCGCGCATGCATTCGCCGATTTTCAGGTTGATACGCGCCTGCGGGCGAATATTGCGGCGAAGGGATATGAGGTTCCTACGCCGATTCAAGACAAAGCGATTCCCGAGATTTTGAGCGGGAAAGACATTGTTGGCATCGCGAATACCGGAACTGGGAAAACCGCCGCGTTTTTAATACCGCTTATCAATAAAGTTCTTTTGGGAAAGAATGAACAGGTGCTTATTGTGGTTCCTACGCATGAGCTTGCCATACAGATAGACGAGGAATTCAAAGCATTCACCAAAGGCATGCGTCTCTTTTCCGTTTGCGCGGTTGGCGGCGTGCCTATCCGAAAACAGATTGCCGGCCTGCGCTACTTCAATAATTTTGTGATCGGAACACCAGGCAGAATCAAGGATCTTATTGAGCGTGGCGTACTTCAACTTGCCAGGTTTCGGACGGTTGTGCTGGATGAAGCGGATCGGATGCTTGATATGGGATTTATCCATGATATGCGATCCATTATTTCCAAACTGCCCACCGAGCGGCACACTCTTTTTTTCTCGGCAACTATTTCGTTCGATGTTGAGCACCTCATCAAAGAATTTTTGAGGGACGATCCCGTGCGCATTTCAGTCAAAACAGGGGAGACGGCTCAAAACGTGCATCAGGATATTATTCGGGTAACCGGCGGGGCTTCGAAGTACGACATTCTGCACGGTCTTTTGCAGAAAAAAGAATTTGAAAAAGTGCTCGTGTTCGGACGGACAAAACATGGAGTTCAGCGGCTCGCGGATGTTTTGCGGAGCCGTGGGCATTCTTCGGCGGCAATTCATGGCAATAAAAATCCTTCACAGCGTCAGCGTGCGCTTAATGACTTTAAAACGAACCGAGCTCGCGTTCTGGTGGCGACCGATGTCGCGGCGCGGGGATTGGATATCCCCGACGTGAGTCATGTGATTAACTTTGATATGCCCAAGTCTCACGATGATTATGTGCATCGCATCGGCCGCACCGGCAGGGGCGATAAAAAGGGCAAAGCTCTTACGTTTGTGGATTAAAGAATCTTGTTTTGATCTTGTGAGTGGTTTATACTGTATCGCATGAGAAAAACTTTAATATTTTCCGTGGCTGTGTGCGGGCTAGCGCTCGCGCTTATATTGGTCGGCGTACCAGTGGCATCCGCGAAGGTACAGTGCGTATTTGATAGAGGGCTGCAGTTGGGGGATGAGGGCGAGGATGTCCGATGTCTTCAGCAATATCTGAACGACGCGGGTGTTATCATCTCTACCGAAGGTGCCGGCTCACCTGGCAGTGAGACAACCCTCTTTCGAGGCTTAACGGAAGAAGCGGTTATTCGCTGGCAGATCGCCAACGGCATAACACCGGCGAGTGGATATTTTGGTCCACTGTCGCAAGCCAAGTACGGGCAGCTTATCGCAAGCATAGTTTCTAATTCCCCGAACGGACCCGCTTCTGGCCAGGCAAACGCGGGGCAGGGGAATACGAACGCGGCACAGCAGCAGCTTGCGGCATTGTTGCAACAGGTTGAAAAACTGCAATCGCAGGTAAAGACCGTGACGACCTCGGAAAATTCGAATGCTCGAGACGCAATTACACAGGCAATTCAAAAAATAGAAGACGCGCAGGATCAGATTGATGACGCCGAAGATGACGGCGACTCGGTTGAAAACGCAGAAGAGGACCTTTCGGATGCGAAGGATGATTTGTTTGATGCGATACTCGCGTATTTTGAAGGAGAATTTGACGATGCGATCGGAGCCGCTGAGGACGCGGGTAAGAGCGCCGATGACGCGCTTGTCGCGGCAGGGGGTGAAACGGAGGAAGATGAGGCGGACAGTCTTATTGATCGGGTTGATGATCTTATTGATAACGCGGAAGGTGAGATTGACGACGCGGAGGACGATGATAAGAGCGTTGATGAGGCATGGGATTTGCTTGATGAAGCTAAAGATACGCTGAAGAGCGCAAAAGACGCGTACCGGGCGGATGATTTTGAAGAGGCGATTGATCTCGCGCAGGACGCGGAAGATTTGGTTGACGACGCGATTGACGCGATAGGGGAGGATTCCCAAGAGGATGCGAAAGATGCCATCCGTGCGGCGGAAGACGCAATAGATGAAGCCGAAGACGCGATCGATGAAGCCGAAGACGACGGTGACGATGTGGACGAGGCACAGGAACTGCTTGAAGAGGCGCAAGACCTGCTTGCAGAAGCCGAAGAGGCGTACGACGATGGCGACTACGATGACGCGCAGGATTCAGCGGAAGACGCGCAAGAAGTCGCCGAGGATGCCATTGACGCGTTATAAAAAATAGGACTTGACTTTCTACAAAGAGCATGCTACAATTGGCATGCTCTTTAACATAAAAAATAAAAGGAAAGGATACATATGTTTAACGTAATGCGGGGAGCTATGCTTAAAAAAGAGTTTTTTGTATTATGTACAGATAACTCACTCTACCGCATGATTGACCGTGTGGATTCCAGTTCGCGGCCGATTGTTGAATTGGCTGCTCATGGTTCCGATACAGCGCATTTGCCGATTGGCACCCGTTTGAGCGGGGGTATGTATGTCTGTGTAACGGCAGACGGAATACTTCTTGAGGAGAAAACCTCTCCTCTTGCCGCGCTTTTTACGGAAAGCTCAAAGGCGGTGCACGCTTGGGTCCAGGGATTCGAGCATAAACCGGATCCAATTGATATGCGATGGCAATACGACACCGCGATCACGCTGGAATCAATACAAGGAAAGGATCTATATGTAATCTTCGAAAAGCTTCGTGAGATGTTTTTTGAAGAGAAAAGTTACGTGTATTAAAAAGGGCATATCCCGTCTTATGAGGCGGGATTTTTTATTTCAAATTCTCAATTAATGCGATTTCGAAGGGGGCGATAGGGAAGGGATTGTAGCGCATATAGGTGTACGCTTGGATGAGAGATTTTATAACTTTAATCAGAAACTCGGGATCTGCTTTCAGGGCGTGTTGTTTTATTTCCTGCAATTCTGAGTGGGCGATATCGCGGCTGAATAGTTCCTCAAGCTTCGGATTGAGTTTGAGTGACAGCACCCGGCGCAGGTATTCGGTGATGTCTTTGTTGAATTGGAATACGTTGTGTCCGCCGGTGTGGATTTCGTGCAGGAACTCAAGCGCGTTTTCAAGATTTTTTTCTATAATAAGTCCCGACATATGGGAAGTTTTTTTGAAGTCAACTTTGCCCAACACTTGCTCTACGTGGCCGGTCGATACACTGCCCTTCATTGAGCTTATTTGGTCAAGGAGCGATTCGGCGTCACGTACGCCGCCGTCCGCGGCATGGGCAATGAGTTCAAGAGCTTCAGGTTCAAATGTTATTTTTTCAGCCTCGCATATTTTTTTAAGTTTTGTCGCTATTTCTTGCAGGGTGAGCCGGCGGAAGTGATACCGCTGGGTGCGTGAGATAATAGTAGCAGGGAGTTTTTCGTATTCGGTGGTGGCGAGAATAAATACCGCGTGCGCGGGAGGTTCTTCCAGGGTTTTGAGCAGTGCGTTGAATGCCTGGGGAGTAAGCATATGCACCTCGTCTATAATGAGAACCTTATAGCGGAATATGGCCGGAAGTGTTTTGGTAAGTTCCTGCAGATTGCGGATTTCGTCTATGCCCCGGTTTGACGCCGCGTCTATTTCGATAACGTCGAGTGCCTGATTGTTTTGTATCGCAAGGCAATGCGGGCATATGTTGCACGGCTCTCCGTTCTTCTGATTTTGGCAGTTTATTGCTTTAGCGACGATGCGGGCAATAGTAGTTTTGCCTGTTCCACGGGGCCCATACAAAAGATAGGCGTGCGCGATTTTATCCTGTTTCAAGGCGCTTGCAAGCACGCCAGTCACCGACTCCTGCCCGATGATGTCAGCAAGCGTTTGGGGGCGGTATTTTCTGTATATAGCGATGGACATGCCCCTAGTATACATCTATACTTAGCCGTATGTATAGTATCTCGCTTGAGAATTTTTCCGGGCCGTTGGAAAAATTATTGGAGCTGATTGAACAGAAAAAAATGAATATCACGTCCATCAGCTTGGCGGCTGTAACGGCCGATTTTGTGGCGTATGCGAAAAAAATGAGTTCCGAGGCTCAGCCTCCGAAAACCGAGGTCGAGCCTCGGAACACCGATTATAGGGAATTTGCGCGGCTCGTATCAGATTTTTTGGTGGTTGCGACGCAACTGCTGTTTATCAAATCTCGAGCCATTCTGCCCCAGCTGGAATTGCCTCAGGATGAAGAGGAAAATATGTTCGATTTGGAAAAGCAGTTGCGGGTGTACAGCGCGCTCAAGCCGATATTCGCGGAGTTGAAGAAATTCTGGATGGAGTCGGACCAGTCGTTTTCGCGAGAGTATCTCAAAACCACCGTGCCGGTGTTTTACCCTCCGGGTGGACTTGCACAGGAGGACATTCGGCAGTCGTTTGAACGGGCGACGGCGGTTATTACGACGCTGGTCAAAGAGGAGCAGAAAATGGAACGGCAGCTCGTGACGTTGGAAGAGAAAATCAAAGAGTTGTCCGAGTCAGTACTCCAAGGATCACAGCGGTTTTCATCCTTGGCAGGGGAGCAAACAAAGCACGAGGTAATTGTGCTGTTTTTGGCATTGCTGCATTTATTGCGAGATCGGAAAGTGCAGGCAACGCAGGATGGGCAATTTGGTGATATTTTGGTATACTGAAATATATGAGTGACGTAGAAAAAGTTGCGGCCGTGGAGGCGTTGTTATTCTTGTACGGAGAGGCCCTATCTGCCGAGAAAATGGGGTCATTTTTAAAAATTTCCACCCAGGCGGCTATGGAGGCGTGTTCGGCGCTTGCACAGCAGTGTGCGGACGAGCACCGCGGCCTGCAGGTTGTCGAAAAAAACGGATTGTATCAGCTCGTGACCAAGCCGCAGTTCGGCGCATTTTTGGAAGAATTCGTGAAAGAGAGCCTGAAAGAAGAGCTTACGTCCGCTGCGCTGGAGACGCTGTCCTTAGTCGCGTACTTTGGACCGGTGACGCGTGCGCATATCGATTTCGTACGAGGAGTGAATTCGTCGTTTACGCTGCGGAATCTTCTGATGCGCGGACTTATTGAACGCAAGATGGAAAAGGGGAATATGTACGCGTACGAGGTGACGTTCGATTTTTTGAAACAGCTCGGTATCGGGAAAGCATCCGAGTTGCCGAAGTATGAGGAATACCAAAAACTTAGGGGTCAGTTAATGAGTGGTCAGGGGTTAGAAGCGAATGTTAAATAAAACACATTAATCCCTAATCCCTAAACCCTTTTCACTTTTTTATGCGTTATCAAACTTTACTTCTTATTGTTGTCATATTGGTATCGGTGACCGCCGTGAAGGGGTTCGGGGTTTTTGCGAATGAAGAGCGGACCGAAGTGCTTAGTGTTGCTGAGCTAACGCAGGCTATGCCCGCTTCCGAAAAAGTTCCGTCACGGTCCCCGGTACTACTTGAATCAAGCTTGCCCGCGCAGGCGGGCTATGCGGAGGAACAGGTTCGCGTGCGGCCGGTGCATAGTTCGGATGATTCGTGCTCCGCGGTACGCGCGAGCATTGCGTATGTGCGGGATATGGAAAGTGGAGCGCTCGTGTACAATCGCAATATTTCGCAGCGCTGGCCAATCGCGTCCATCACCAAACTTATGAGTGCGGTTATCGCGATCGAGCAGTTTGACACCAAAGAGCCGGTGACTATTACCGCCGCGCACGTTGAACGCACTGAAGGCTTCAGCACATTTTCACCAGGCACGACGCTTACGGCAAACGATATGGTTCGGGCGCTTTTGATCGCGTCAAGCAACGACGCGGCATTCGCCCTTGCGGATCACATGGGCGAGGAGGAATTTATCGGGCGCATGCAGGCAAAAGCCCAGGAGCTTGGGATGAATCAAACTTCGTTTTACGAACCTTCGGGATTGTCGTTTCTGAATCAGTCGACCGCTTCGGATTTGTATCTTTTAATGCGTTATATACACCATACGCATCCCTATCTGCTTGATTCCACTCGTCAGAAAACCGTGACGGTCTGGGACAGCGGGCAGGGGAAACAAAAAACCGTTGCGAATATCAATCAGTTCGCCGGTAGGAGTGATTTTTTGGGAGGAAAGACGGGATTTATTGATCAATCGGGCGGCAATCTGGTGGCGATGTTCAAAGCGGATGGGAAGCAACTTTTTGCGGCGGTTTTGGGAAGTGCCGACCGGTTTGGGGAAATTGAAACATTATTAAACTGTATGAGTGAATAAACTGTCATGCTTTCGCTCCATATTATCCGCATCCTCATATTGACCGGCATTTCGTTTTTTGTCGCGCTGATTTTAACTCCCTTTGTGACCCGATTTTTGTATCGCATAAAGGCAGGCAAGCAGATCGGGCGGGAGGGGAGTGCGCCGGTGTTTTTCAGTCTGCACCAGAAAAAAGCCGGTACGCCCACCATGGGCGGACTTATCATATGGATTACGGTTGTCGGGCTTTCGATTATTTTCTTTCTGCTTGGCGTCGTGTTCGACGGCATGTGGTCGTATCTGAATTTCGTGGATCGTGCGGAGACGTATCTGCCGATTATTGCCATGCTTATTGCGGCGCTATTGGGGCTTGCGGATGACGTGCTTGCCAATCTGAAAAAGGGAACCAATGCGGGTGGAGGAGTGCCGGTCAAATTCAAACTGCTTTTATATCTTTTGATCGGGTTTGTCGGCGCGTATTGGTTTTACTACAAGCTTGGCTGGACCGTGTTTTCGATTCCGTTTGTGGGGACGCTTGAGATACAGGGCTGGTACATACCAATATTCATATTCGTCATCGCCGCGACCGCGTTTTCCGCGAACGAAACCGACGGACTGGACGGGCTTCTGGGGGGAACATCGCTTTTCACCTTCGCATCGCTCGCGGTGGTGGCGTTTGTGCTCGGGCGTTACGACCTCGCCGCGTTTTCATGCGTGGTAATCGGGGCGCTCTTGGCATTTTTGTGGTTCAATATTTATCCGGCACGGTTTTTTATGGGGGATACCGGTTCAATGGCGCTTGGCATTACCATGGGTGTGATCGCGCTTCTGACCAATACGGCGCTTTTTCTCCCGTTTTTTGCTCCAATCCTTGTGCTCGAATCCGCAAGCGTAATCATACAGATGATATCCAAAAAGATTTTTAAAAAGAAAATTTTTATATCCACTCCTATACACCATCATTTTGAAGCGCTCGGCTGGCCGGAGTCGCGGGTGACCATGCGGTTTTGGATTATTGCGGCGATTTCAAACGGCATAGGATTGGTGCTCTTTTTCTTGTCACGCATCATTGTGCAATGACGACGCTAATAAAAAACGTACAGGTAGTGGATGGGTCCGGGCAATCTCCCGTGAAAGCCGATGTACTTGTGCGGGACCGGTACATTGCCGCGGTAGGCAGCTTTCCGTCGTTCAAGGCGGATGATGTGCTGTTTGGCAACGAGCAGTATCTTTCGTCTGGTTTTGTAGATATGAACGCAAGTTCGGATCGGACCCTTGCTCTTTTTTCCGAGCCCACGTTCGGAGATTTTTTAAAGCAGGGGGTTACGAGCGTACTGATGGGCCAATGTGGGTTTTCGCTGGCTCCGTCCGTGTACGGCTCGTTGCATACGCACCAATCGCGCGACAGCAAGCATGTGGCAAACAGCAATTGGAGGACATTTGGGGAGTTTTTGGATACGCTTTCGAAAAACTGGGCATTTGGCGCAAACATCGGATCGCTCGCCGGACACCGGGTCATGCGGGAAGACATCGTGCACGACCCGTCGAAGTTCAGGAAGCTCTCGGCGGGGGAGCTGCGCGTATTTCGCCATCTGCTATTGCGTACGCTTGAGGAGGGGTCGTTTGGGTTTTCATCGGGACTTGGGTACGTGCCTTATACGCAAACGCCCTACCATGAAATGCGGGCCCTCGCGGATGTGGTGGCGCAACATAAAGGCCTCTATGCCGTCCATATGCGCAATGAAACCGACGGTCTGCTCGACTCGGTCAAGGAGGTTGTGAAGCTAGCGCAGGATGTATCGGTTCGGACGATCATCAGCCATTTGCGGCCCTTTGTGGGTTACGAGCAGGAGTTTGAACAGGCGTTGGAGCTTCTTGCGCGAAAGTTTTCCAAAGCGCACGTGTATTTTGATATGAATCCGTTCCCATACAGCGCGGTGCGCGCGGATGCATTCTTGCCAAGGCGCATGCAGGACATGGATATCGAGGCCGCGCTTTCATATCTTCGCGACCCGGCTTCTGAAAAGAATCTACTGCAGGAACTTCCGCTTGTTGACGCGCGGGACGCGATGGTCTTCCGTGCTCCCGATATGCCGTTCTTGCGGGGGGTATCGCTGTTCGACTTTGCGCAAAATCGTCATGTGAGTTCAAAGAAGGCGCTTTTAGAATTTATGCGCGCCACGAAGCTGCGGGGTGTGCTGTTTTACAAAAATCTGAACCCCAACTACATAGCAAAGGGGCTTTTATCATCACAGTCGCTTGTTTCGACCAACAGCTCTCATGCAACCGATGTCGCGGCATTTCGCCCCAAGCGAGCCACCGATACGTTTCCTGAATTCTTGCGCATCGCGGACCGTGCCGGTATGCCGATCGAAAAAGCGGTCGCAAAGATTACTTCCGTTCCCGCCTCTTTAGCAGGCATCGAAAAACGGGGAATGGTGGCTGCGGGATTTTACGCGGATTTGGTTCTATGCTCCAAAGATGGATCCATTTCAAACGTGTTTGTGAACGGTAGGCGGGCGGTTGCTGACGGCCAGTTCAAGCCCGCGGAAGCGACTTCCGGAAATGTATTATATAAGAGAAAGCCATGAGGTTTTTCGCAAAATTCGGACATGGCGCGGACACCACACTGCTTATTGTGGTGGTTGTGCTTATATTCGCGGGGTTTTTATTTTTGGCATCCGCTTCGTCGGATGTGGGGACGTTGCGCTACGGTGATGGCTACTTTTTTCTAAAAAATCAGATGCTCAAAGGGCTTCTGCCGGGCGTGGTGGGGTTTTTGTTCGGATATTTTTTCTATTACCGCAGATGGAAGCCGCTATCATTTGTGTTGCTTGCCGCGAACGTGATTCTGTTGATACTCGTATTTACACCTCTTGGCTATGCCGCGAAAGGAGCGAATAGATGGATAGATATAGGAGGGTTTTCGTTTCAGCCATCGGAATTCTTGAAAATTACGTTTATTCTCTATATCGCCAATTTGCTTTCAAGCGCGATTTTGAAAAAGCAGAAAAAAAGTTGGCAGACGTATTTTTTGTTTGCGGGCGTCACGCTTGCGGTCGGATTTTTGATATTCATTCAGCCGGCGACAACTATGGCGGTCATCGTACTTGGAGCGGGGGCTATTATTTATTTCCTGAACAGCGGGGGCTGGAAGCAGGTGCTTGCGAGTATTGGCATCGTAGCGGTTGTCGGGGGGCTTTTGCTTGCGGTAACGCCGTATCGGTTCTTGCGCGTGCTTCCATTCTGGAACGATATTGCTCAGGAAGTTGCGCCGGGGCTTGTCGTGGAGCAGGAAGAGGTAGATACGTTTCATGCGGATCAGTCGCTTCTGGCGATAGGCATGGGAGGCATAAGCGGCGTGGGATTCGGGCAGTCCACGACCAAATACAGCCTACTGCCCGAACCGATGGGGGATTCCATATTTTCGGTCATCGCGGAGGAATTCGGATTCGTGGGCTCGTTCATTTTGATTGTTTTGTATGTCGTGCTGTTCTGGCGGATGACCGATATTATGCAGCGGTGCACCGATGACTTCGCGCGGCTGACCGTGCTTGGGTTTGCGGCGGTCATTTCGATCCAGACCATCATACATATCGCCGCTAATGCGGCGTTGTTTCCCTATACCGGCGTGCCGTTGCCGTTTATTAGCTACGGAGGCACCGCACTCGCGGTGATGCTCACCATGATGGGCATCACACTCAATATCTCGCGGCATACATCCCGACTCAAGACAATGTAGCCAAGAAACCCGACATACTTCTTCACGATACGGCGTATTCGCCTTCCGCCAACTGGCGGAGGCGAATCGCCTCTACCTCGCGCCAGCCGCGCTCCGGGAGTCGTTCAGAAGCATGCGGGTTTCTTCACTTGCATTAGATGTTTCGCGATTACGCCTTGTTCAACTCTTTCATCAGACTTTTTGGTTAGAATTTTCCGATAGGAAAATTCTAACCAATAAAAAGGAGCGTTTCCGCTCCTGAATCTTTTAATTTATTTTCTTCCAATACCAAACCCCATAGTCCTGAAGGTTTCTTTTAGCATCGTAAATACTTCGTTTAAACACACTTCGGGCATGATATCAAAATCAATCGTTTTATTAAGGAGATTTCCGGTCGCAATTGCTCTTTGTTCATATCGAAGTTTTTTCTTTTCTTCTCCAATTGGATTGAAATTTATGCAGAAATGAGCACGTTCCCCTTGTGTGATAAATCTGTTACACCATATCCACCCTTTTTCTTTAAACCCTGGTATCTGTTCTGCTTTTACACTAACGAAGTTTGAAAAAGAATTAAAAAAAGATTCAAAAATTTCCGCTTCTTTTAAAAGTAAATTAATGTTTCCGGAAATATCTTCCAAAATTCTGCCCAAAAATTTACCATTGTAGATGATGGGATGGTTGTTTTCCATATTTTCTCCTATTAAGTTGTTGGTTCCTGTCTTCAATACTACATATACTTACTTCACTGTCAATAGTATGAGGTTTCGGGGGAGGAAATGAATGCTATACTGAGAGTATCTGAGGTTCGGCCTCCCCAGACCGAAGCAAAACCTCCGATTCTTTATTTTATGTCTAACGAACTACGGATTGCATTTACCGGAGGGGGAACGGGGGGGCATGTGTACCCTCTATTTGCGGTAGCCGATGAGGTGCGCCACATACTTGATCCGCATTTTACCGCGCGCCCATACAAGCTTTTTTATTTCGGCGACACTGGCTCGTACAGGCAGGAGTTTGTTAGCCGCTCGATTAAGGTGGTGCATATAGGCGCGAGCAAGTTTCGCAGATATATGTCGGTGCTGAACATTGTGGATGCAATCAAATTTCCGTTTGTGCTCGTGCAGGCGGTTAGTAAGTTTTTTTTCGTTATGCCGGACGCGCTGTTTTCCAAGGGGGGGACGGGCGCGTTTCCGGTTGTTTTTGCGGCGTGGCTGTTTCGCGTGCCGGTTCTTATACACGAGTCCGATACGGTACCGGGCCTTACGAACTCGCTTTCGGCCAAATTTTCGACCCGCGTAGCGGTTGCGTTCGAAAAATCAGCCGAGTCATTTTCGGGCAAGAAGGTCGCGGTAGTGGGCAATCCGATACGCGCGGATCTTATTCGGGGGAGTGAAGACGGTGATCTTTCGGTGGAGCAGGCGAAGCGAGTGCTCGGATTTGATCCAAAGTTTCCGCTCGTATTGATTATGGGCGGTTCACAGGGATCGCGGCGCGTGAATGATTTTATACTGGATAATGCGCAAGGCCTTGTTCGGAAATATCAGGTATTGCATCAAACAGGCGCGGACAATTTCGAGTCTTGTAAGCATGAATTGAATCTTGCGTTGGAGGAATGCATGCCTGAAGAGAAACAGCGGTACAAGATCGCACCGTTTTTAAAAAAAGAGATGAAACAGGCGTATGAGGCGTGCGATGTGATCGTTTCCCGCGCGGGAAGCGGAGCTATTTTTGAAGCGGCGTACTTTGCAAAGCCGTCGGTACTCATTCCGCTTCCGGAAGCCGGGCGGAACCACCAGTACTATAACGCATTCGAATATGCGAGCAGGGGAGCGGCCGCGGTCATTGAGGAGGAAAACCTTAAACCCGCGCTTTTCTTTGACCAAGTGGACCGGATTTTAAGCAAAAAGGAAACATATACCTCAATGAGCGAAGCGGCACGGTCGTTCCAGACGCCGCATGCGGCGGCGATGATTGCCGATGAAGTTGTGCGGCTGGCAGTGGAGTAGCACTCAAAAACCCCCGCGCGTACGGTTATACACTCCATTCAACTCGGGAGTTTTGCGTGCTCGCAAACTCCCTGCACTCGGACCAGCCGTCCTGCGCGCGGTTTCATTCTGTGTATACCGTACGCCCTCAAAGGCAATCCAAAAGTATGTGATTTTTTCACTTTTTCGCGAGATTTGCATTCTGCTGTTCGCATGATTGGCATTAGCTTTCCTGTTGTATTTTTGGGAGTTGTGTGTAGTATAGTAGTAGAAGTTTGACATTGAGCGAACAGGCCCCTTTGGCGCCGAGTGATGAGGATTAGCGATCATGTGTGAAAGTGCCAAAGGTGTTATTACGGGCCCTCCGCTAGCTGGCGGATAGGGCCTTTTTTACATTTGGGTGAAATGGTGCTAAAATGCCACTACATGGCTTCAGAACAGCCTATTCGAGTGCGCATAGCGCCGTCTCCAACCGGCTATTTGCATTTGGGGACGGTTCGTACTGCGCTGTATAACTACCTTTTCGCTAAAAAAGAGAAGGGGGCTTTTGTATTGCGGATCGAGGACACGGATCAGAGCAGGTCCCTGCCATTGTATGAGCAGGACATTCTTGAGGGCTTACAGGCACTCGGACTGACGTGGGATGAGGGTCCGGACATAGGCGGCTCACACGGGCCTTACCGTCAGAGCGAACGAACCAAGCAGTACACGGAGCGCCTGCAGGCGCTTGTGCGGGGGGGGAAAGCATACAAATGTTTTTGCACGAAAGAACAGCTTGATGAGGAACGTAAAGGCATGATTGCCGCTGGCCTTGCCCCCAAATACAGCGGCACCTGCAGGAATCTGACCGCTGAACAGGTCGCACAATATGAAAAAGACGGCAAGGAAAGCGTGCTGCGCATAAAAGTTCCGCTGGATTACGAAGTAGAATTCAGCGATCTTATCCGAGGCAAGATCAGCATCAATTCATCCACGATAGGGGACTTTATTATCGCCAAGGACGAGACCTCTCCCTTGTATAATTTCGCGGTTGTGGTTGACGACGCGGATATGCGCATCTCACATGTGATTCGGGGAGAGGACCATATATCCAATACGCCCAAGCAGATACTCATCCAGCAGGCACTTGGATTTCCGGAGGTTGTATATGCCCACCTGCCGCTTATTCTTTCGCCTGACAGGAGCAAACTTTCGAAGCGTTCGCTTGAGACGGCGTTTATCGAGTATCTGAAAGACGGGTACCTTCCCGAGGCGTTGCTGAATTTTATTGTGCTTCTCGGATGGCATCCGGAGGGCGACGAAGAACTGCTTACGCTTGAAGAGATGATTCAAAGGTTTTCGATCAAACGTGTGCAGAAGGCGGGGGCGGTGTTCAATATGGAAAAACTGGACTGGTTTAATGCGCAGTACATCAGGCGTTTGTCTGAGCAGGAGCTTGTGAAGCGGATGGAAGGATTTGTCCCGGAGGCGTGGCTTGCGCGGCCTGAGGTGCTTACGAAAGCGCTGATCATCGAGCGGGAGCGTATCCAGAAACTTTCCGATTTCCGCGAGAATGCCGGGTTTTTCTTTGAAATAGGGGAGTACGAGACGGATCTTCTGCGCTGGCAGGATATGCCGCTTGAGAAAGTTGCTTTGCATATGCGGCATGTGCGCGAACTCGTAGCAGCGGGAAAAGATGGCGATATTATGCCCTATGCCGAGCAGGAGGGCAGGGGAGAGGTCCTCTGGCCTCTTCGGGTTGCGCTGTCGGGGCTTCGCAATTCTCCGGGTCCATTTGAAATAATGTATGTTTTGGGCAAAAATGAATCGTTGAAGCGGATAGATGCCGCGATTCAGAAAATTATTGATGGACAAGATCATACGTAAAGCGGCTGTATATATTATCGGATGCGGACTTCTTGCGTCTGCTGTTTTTGTATCCGCACAAAGCGTGGATGACGAAAAGCGCGCCGCGCTTGAACAAAAAAACCAGGAATTGCAGCAGATCCAGCTACAGGTGCGGGAACAGCAGAAGAAGCTACAGGAAACACAGGCGCAATCCCGGACACTGAATACCGAAGTGCAGACTATTAATGCGTCCATTAAAACAATTGATTTAGGCATTAAATCAAGCGAGGTGCTGATTGATAAGCTGGAGATCGAAGAAGAGGTGCTTGGTTCCGATATTTCGGTTGCCGAGCGTGATATTCATATGCAAGAACAGGCGGTGACTGATATTTTGCGACAGATGCAATCGGCGGATACCGAGACGATGCTGTACGTGCTTCTCAAGTATGCAACCCTCTCCGAGGGGATTGTCTATGCCCAGTCGCTTGTCGACTTGAACCAAAGCTTGCTGGTGACTATTGATGATCTGCAGGCGTCAAAAAATAAGCTTGAAGGAGCATTGCAAAAAACCTCGCAGACGAAACAGGCCAAGGAAGTCGAATACGACAATCTGCAGAATAAAAAAGTGATCGCGAGTGATCTTCGCGAGGAAAAAAAGACTGTGTTGACGCAGACCAAGCAAAAAGAAAGCGTGTATCAGCAGGAATTGAAAGAGCTTGAAAAAAAACAGCTTGAGATTGCCCTTGAGATTGAAAAAATAGAAGCACAGCTTCGCGGTCAGATAGATACGGGTGCCTTGCCGCAGAGTATACCGGGTATTCTGCTTGTTCCGGTGGCGGGACCGGTCACACAAGAACATGGCGCAACAAGTTTTGCGCGATACGCGTATAAGGGAAAGTGGCACAATGGTCTGGATTTCGGAGTTCCAGTCGGAACCCCGGTATTTGCGGCTGAAGATGGAGTGGTCGTGAGCGTCGCAAACCAGGATGCGTACTGTCCGAAAGGTGCCTATGGCAAATATGTTGCTATCAGGCATACCATAGGACTGACGACGCTATATGCTCATCTGTCTTTACAAAACGTTTCTGAAAGCCAACAAGTGAAGCGTGGCGACGTGATCGGGTACGTTGGCAAGACCGGATATGCCACAGGGGCGCATCTGCACTTCAGCGTATATGATTCCAGCACTTTCCGCATAGACGGTAGTGCTTCATGTGGTCCAAAGATGCCCTTTGGTGGAGACTTGAATCCAAGACAATATCTGTCATTATAATAGTATGGATTTTTTATCATTGCTTTTTGAGCCTGTAAAACGATGGCTCATTGAGCAGGGTGCGTGGGATACGCTCGTCGAGTTCTGGGATGCAATTTCGCGCCTATTTGAACGGCTTACGCAGTGGCTTGGCGTGGAAGCGCCCGAGGGCGGCGTTATGGAGTTTTTGTTCGGGCTTCTGAAGCTGTCGTTTAATATACTCGTGACTATCGTCAAAGTTCTTATTGACGCGATCAACTGGGTTATTGGATTGTTTTAAAAAGCGCGCAAAACGCATATTGTGCGACATATTATATGTCAAAACATAACCATAAAACTGCACTCCCCTACACCAGCTTGAGCACTGTATAAAGTTCAATAGCTTCGCAACACTTCCATCGGTGTTTGCATCCCCAATGACATATGGGGACGTTCATAATTGTAGTACCGGATAAACTCCGGTATTTCTTTTTGATAGACGGAAAGTCTTCGTGGAATATGGCACAGACACTCATCCTGTATGGTCCGGTTGAATCGTTCCAGATGCGCATTGTCGGTTGGCGTTCGGACTCTGCTGTGCCGATGCTCCATTCCCATTTCAATGGCTTTCTTCTTGAAATACTTTGAAAATTCACTCCCATGGTCTGATTGGATGGTTGCAAACACAAAGGGAGAAGCATGCTGTGCATGCTTGAGTATCAACGCGCTTCTGCCTGCCCGTACATACAGGGAGGGTTCCGCGTATGCCCATCTGCAGCAGACATCAAGGAGCGTGTAGATGTATATACGATCTTCAGGGGCTCCATCCATAATCGTATCAATCTGCACCAATTTTCCTGGAGATTCTGGTACTGGACGGGGTGTGTAGTGGTGCCACTTTTTCCATGGGGAGGGATAGGTCAGATGATTCCGCTTCAAGGTTTGCTTCACCGATGAGAGGGATACGATATATCCGTCTTTTTCAAGATGCCAGTGAATCACCTCCGCACACCTACGGTATTTCTCACGGTATGCGATGATTGTTTTTACGAGATCAACAGGCAACTCACGCGGATGGTGATGGGGGCGCGAAGAGAGGGTGGGGATCATGCATTTTCCATGAGAGGACATTCGTTTGACCCAGCGGGATACGGTACTTGGCTCGACGCCAAAAATGACGCGCGGTCATACGAATCGACCAACCGGAGCGTACCCTCAGAGCAGCTTGTCTGCGTACCTCCGGCATATGAGGATTTGAAATATAGGGCATATACATAGCTTTGCACACAGGGGTGTTGCGAAGCTATTGAACCATTACAAGCACTTGCGTTATATTTTTTAGTGTGTTATAAGAGATACCAGAACTTGAATAACTAAAAAGTAAAGAAAGAGAGAGTAACTTGAAAGCATTGTCAGACATACAAAAGGGATTAAAAAGTCCATACTTTTGCGGCTTTATTTCTCTATTTTGGTTCTTTGTTTCGTATGTTTTTATTTTTTCCCCCGGCTCCGACGATCCTGTCGATCCTCCCTATTATCGATTTGCCCTGTCAATTGCTAGCTCTTCTGTTATGATGTTGCTCGGCGTAGGTGCGGGTGGAGGTGCGTATGCGGCGCTCGCTTCGTGTATACTTTCAGCGGCGGTCTTATACGTGTGTGCCGCGTATAAACTAGGAGCATATACAGTTGCTTCAAGGATTGCCATTACTGGTCCTGGTTTATTCGGTATTTCACTGGTCCTAGCCATTATTTCGCTTGGATTAGTATTTCTACTTGCAAAGAGAGTCCAAAGATTCTCTTTTGATCTCTTTGTTAAGTACGGGCTTTCCATGGTTGGTATATGGCTCCTGCTGTCGTACTTGTACTTGATATTATAGGTCTCCCCGACTTTCTGTCGGGGCTTTTTTTCGCCTGAAACGAATGATATACTGCCGTGATATGCCCGACTATAAGTCGTCTCAAGAATTCATCGAATCGTACGGCTACGACATCAATGGCGCGTGGTACCCTCGTGTAACCAAGATCGTGGACATAAAAGCAAAGCCGGCGTTATACCGGTTTTACGCCGAACTTTCGAATTTCAACGAGGGTGAGCGAATCAAGGAACTTTCGGCATCTGAGGGAACTAAAGTGCACGAGGCGATTCAGTCGCTTTTGATTGGCGGCTCCCCTCTTTTAACCGATGATATTATTCCCTCGATACGTGCATTTGAAAAATTCCAAGCCAAAACGAATATTCGCATAGACAAAAATTTTGTCGAATATCGGCTTGCGAACCACGAAGAGCGGTATGCCGGCACCATGGATGCGCTTGCCTATATTGACGGCAAATGCGGGGTTTTGGACATTAAGACGTCCCAGTCGATTTATCGCGACTACAATCTGCAGACAGCGGCATATATGGCCGCGTTGCAAAAAGACTTCCCTTCCGTTTCGACCCGTTGGATATTGCGTGTGGATCAGTATCAAACCTGTCCGAAGTGCGGCGCAACCAGGCGTACGAAGGGCGGTCGTGAAAAAATACGGATTCCATTTGGCAATGGTAATTACTATAGGGCAAAAATGTGTGTGCATGAGTGGCCATCCCCTGTTGGCCATATTGAATTACAGGAGTTTCCGCAATGGAAGGCGGATTATAAGGCGTTTCTAGGCGCGAAGCATCTCTGGGAGTGGGAACACGCAGATGTATTACATAAAATAGGGTATTTAATGTAATACCATAATTTATAATTAAAAATTTATAATTCCACTTGTTATTGACAAGTGGTTATCTCTATCGGTGTCCGCTCCCCTTCTTTGCCAAACAAAAACCCGATGCTGAATGCGAGGCATACTATAAGGAATGAAATAACGACAAGTGCGATTGTTTTTATTTTTTGGCGAGTAACAACCATGGTTGAGTAATGAGTTGTGGGTAGTGAGAAAACATTGACTTTCTGTTTGTGTATGTAGTATATTTCTGTTCAGTGAGAATGTAAAGTCTGATACTCACAACCCACTACACATAACTCACAACGCATTCTATGGCACATACGAAACAATTAGGATCCACGAAATTAGGGCGCGATTCCGCCGCAAAGCGGCTTGGCGTTAAGCGGCAGCATGGCCAGAAAGTAAAAGCGGGCGAGATTTTGGTTCGCCAGCGGGGCACGCGATACCTTCAGGGGGTGAATGTCCGCCGCTCGGGCGATGATACGCTGTATGCCGCGATCGCAGGCACGGTGCAGTTTTCTACCGCAAAAAAGAAGCTATTTAACGGAAAGAGCAGAACAGCGACAAGGGTTGCTGTAAGATAATTTGCCTTCTCTCATCTATTCAAGCTTGCCTCGGGAATCAGTTCGATCGTAATTTCTGTATCTAAGGAATCTGCTCCCCTTCCCAGCCGGATGGGGAGTTTTCTTTTGCCCATCTCCTTGATAGGTTTTGTTTTGATCTCAATATCTTCGGAATCTATGATCTGATTCTGGAGCTTGCAAAAATTCATAACGTGTTCTCGTATTGTTTCTTCATGCAATGAGCTGAATATCTCGCCTCCCTTTCCGACCGGTATCTGGAACTGAAATACGTGTTCCTGGAGTTTCGGCACCAGTGACTGCAATACCTCTTTTTTCTCTTCGCGGTTTTTTGCCTCTTTTTCTTTCCGTGCTTTCCATTCTTTTATAACCCGTTCATCGGCAAATACGGCCAGTTGTTTGTGGAATAAGGCGTTTTTGGCATATCCGCCAGATACATCCACGATATCCCCTTTTCTGCCCAGTTTTGGTATGTCTTGGAGCAATAAAATCTTCATTATTAGAAATTATTTAGCGAGTTGCGTTATATATCATCATTATTTCGGAAGTGGATAATGTTCTGTTATAGACTCGAGTTTCATCAATAGAACCGTAAAATGGTGAGGAACTATAACCGACAAGAAAATTTGTTAAAGCGGCCATATTGTCGGATGTTTGAATACCTATTGGATGTAATATACCATTAATATAAAGGATGCCAGTGCTTGAGTTACCATCATAAGCCAGTGCGATGTGAAACCATAAATTGGCTGATATGACTCCGCTTGAAGGAAAGTAATCTGAACCTGGTGGTAGATAAAGAAGATTATTTGCCGAATGTTGATATATATTAGTGAATAGGCCAATTGAATCTCCCTTGCTAGCGGCCATTTGAACAAAATTAAACCACCCCATTATTGTAGCCTCTCCATTTTGAGAAATTCCTAAATTTCCTGCACTCACATAATCATCACTCCCATCAAAACTCAAACATCCTCCAACCTTGCAATTAAAATTACTCTGCCACGTGGGTCCATTGGTGAGGGCACCCGTATTATTGTTTCCACTGCTATCATTTGCGGTCGTGCCACTTCCCTCATCAAACGGCCAGTAGCCGACAAGTCCACTATCAGAGAAGGGAGAAAGCGTTTTGTTCGAACCCGCTTCAAAGAGGGAAAAGGAATCGCCTCCATCGGTATCGGTCATAGCTCGTTGTTTTTCAGATTCCAGCACTGCCGTCACTTCAAAGCTTCCTCCCGGTATATACGTATAATACAGGCCTGTAGAGGTGGCATTGGTGGGATCAATGGGAAGGGTGGGTAGGCTGATGATGCCACTGCCCTGGGTAAAATCGATGGGTATCCAGCCCGATCCGTCTATATTGCGATAATTAGCTTCTGTACTGCAGGCATAGGTGTAGCCACTGGGAAGGGTGGGAAGGCCGAGATTAGCACACTGGGCATCACTATCGGGAATCGAGACATACACCCAGGTGCTGGTGCCGAGGGTGAGGTTTGCTACCTGTGTTTCAAGCAGCTGTATGGAGTCAGAGAGCGAGCTGAGTTCCTGTAGACGCTGGCTATCTCGGGCTTGGCGCAGAAGTTCTGCTGGATTGAGTATGACGACCACTGCGGCGGTTAATATTGCTAGTATACCGATCACGATAAGCAGCTCAATCAGAGTAAATGATTTATTTCCGAGGCTCAGCCTCCGAAAACTCCGAAGCTGAGCCTCGGGTATCGTTGTGTAGAGCCGTCGGAGCCATCGTCTGAACATATGGAAAGTATATCCCAACACCCAGTATTGTTCAATTGGTGTGGGGGTATAGCATACTGCCGTGCCGATAAAAGTGAATTACGGATTCTTTCCCGATCGGGGGAAAGTACGTAATTTGAATTTACGAAGTTCGACTTTGTACGGTGTACCATTCGAGTCGATCGCGCAGAATGGTATAGCTGTCTCTTAGAGCTTCTTTTTAAGCTCTTCTAGTGCGCGGTCAAGCCACGGATCCGGGTTGTTTTGCAGTTCTTCTTCGGTTGGTTGCTCAAGCGCGATGTCCGGCTCTATGCCGTTTTTATCTATGGTTGTGCCCTTCGGCGTTACCCAATGCGCGATAGTAACTTTAATAATTGAGTCGTCCAATAGCGGCACGAGCTCCTGTACGGTCCCTTTACCGAAACTTTTTTCTCCGACGATCGTCGCGTTGTTTTGCTCGCGTAGCGCTCCTGCAAGAATCTCGGATGCCGATGCCGATCCTTTATTGAGAAGAATGACGATCGGTACATCTTTCAAAGCGGCTGGTCCTCGGGATGTGAGTTTCTTGTTTTCCGATTCATCCTGAAATTCCTCTCGCACAATTACTCCCCCGCGTTCGATAAACCATCCTCCAATATACGTAGCCGCTTCCAGATATCCACCGGGATTGTTGCGCAGATCGAGCACTATGCCCTGCGCCCGCCGTCCCACGGTCTGTATGGCCGCCTGCCGGAATTGTGTAGGAGCTTTTTCGTAAAAATTATACAATCGGATATATGCGATCTTTCCATCGAGCATTTCATATTCGAGCGTTGGCAGTTCGATAATGTCGCGCGTGATGGGCGTTTTGATCTCCATGTTATCGCGCAGCAAAAGCAGGATGACCTGTGTTCCCCGCTCCCCGCGGATGCGTTCTACCGCCTGTTCGACGGTGAGTCCGGCGGTTGATTCATTGTCTATCTCCAGTATCCGATCCCCTGCCTGTACACCCGCGCGATACGCGGGGGTATCTTTGAGCGGGGCAATAACAACAAGCTGTTCGTTTTCGTTGATTCCGATCTCGGCGCCGATGCCGCTGAATTCTCCGCTTATTTCTTCGGTGAATTCATTAGCGTCGCTAGGGGTCAGGAAATTTGTGTTTGGGTCTCCGAGCGCGTCCACCATGCCGCCGATTGCGCCGTAGAGCAGCGCCTGATTGTCATACGCCTTGTCTCTGGAGACAAATCGCTCTTTGATGACTTCCAATGCCTCCCAAAACGGCTTGAAATCAATGCCGTCTTTGGATACTTGGGGGTCCGCAACTCCTTCAACCACGATATGCTTTGTTTCCTGCGTGCCTTTCGTATATCCTGCCCAGTATACTCCCCCGATGATTGCAACGCAGGCGATAACGGCAAGAATGCTTAAGCCGAGCTTCTTCATATTCGAACTTTTCATCCCGTTAGAAATTTCACAAATGTGAATTAATAATAATTAATGCTAACTGCACCGACCGCTGTTTTTTGGCATTACATAGAATCCCCAATTTCTAACGGGATTCATATTTGTAGTATACTATATATGTGATAGACAGAGAATACCTCAAAACACTTGAAAAGCGTGTAAAATCGAATAGGATTGTGAAGGAATTCCAGGACACCGCTTTGATCATTGCCGAGCTTTTGGACGATACAAAACACACCGCTTTGTATATGAAATTGGCTAAGGAGCATCCCAAACAGGAGCTTTTGCGCATTGCGAAAGATGTTGCTGAGCGGCATGAGGTTTCCCACAAAGGTGCGTATTTCATGGGAATTTTAAAAGAGAGAGGATTTTTCCAGTCCAAATCCAATAATGCAAAACATACTTATAGAAAAAAAGCATAGCCGCGTATGGACCGTACATACCGTTGCGGAAGAAAAATTTTTACGCAAGAAAGTGGAAGAGTTCGAATACCCGCTGTATGAAAAAAAGGATATGAACGCGCTCGTGAAACATATGCGCAAGCTGATGGTTGCCTCACGCGGTATTGGGCTATCGGCGAATCAGATTGGGCTTTCGGTGCGGATGTTTATCGCTCAGCTTCCTGCCGATGACGGTAAGGGCTACAAAGGGAAATTTTATACGGTTGTAAATCCTCGAGTTGCATCGGCATCTTCAAAAAAAATAGCGGATGAGGAAGGGTGTTTAAGCATTCCGCATACGTACGGTACGGTCGATCGCGCCGAAAGTATCGTTCTTGAGGGGCTTGATAAACAGGGCCGATCGGTCCGGATAAAAGCCGAGGGCCTGCTTGCCCGCATATTTCAGCACGAGACGGATCATTTGAACGGGATATTGTTTACTGATAAAGCGAAAAATGTCTTCACCATCAAGCCAGAATAATTTTATCTTCTTCGGCTCCCCTCGGTTCGCGGAGATCGTCCTGCGGGGACTTTTGGACGCCGGACACGTTCCCGTCGCGGTTGTGTGCAATCCCGATTGTCCGGTTGGCAGAAAAGGCATCATTACTCCCCCGCCAGTAAAGCTGTTGGCCCAAAAACACGGTATCCCGGTCATTCAGACCACCGTCATTCCGGACTTGATCCGGAATCTAGATTCCCGCTTTCGCGGGAATGACAGGTTTTTTGGCATTGTTGCCGCCTATTCGCGAATATTGCCGGCTGAAGTCATTGCATTCTTTCCCAAGGGCATTATAGGCGTGCATCCCTCACTTTTGCCGAAATATAGGGGCGCAACGCCCATCCAGAGCGCCATATTGGCGGGTGAAGCCGAAACGGGAGTAACGTTGTACCTGATTGATGAAAAGATGGATCACGGGCCTATGTTGACGAATTCTGTATACCATATACCGAATGCCGCATCATATACAGAATTGGAGCAGGAATTGGCAAAAGCTGGGGCGGAATTGCTGGTGAAGACAATTACGGATTATCTACTAGATGGGAAAATCATCCCGCAGGAACAAGACCATAAAAAAGCGACATTCACCAAAAAATTCAAAACCGAGGATGGGCTTGTGGATTTGGGAAAAGATGATCCGATTAGCGTGTATCGAAAGATACGAGCGCTTTCGCATGAACCGGGTGTATTTGCGATAAAAAACGGCAAACGAGTAAAACTGCTCGATGCCGTTATGGAAAATGGAAGAAATATAATCATCACGAGAATTGTTGAGGAGGGAAAGAAACCAGAAGGTGTTAGGATTCTGGTGTAGTGGGTTCTTGATGCTGCACAAGCACGTGGTAGTCACGTATAGTCACTCTATCACCTTCAAAAAACTCTTCTTCTCGGACGCGCTTATGAACTAATACATCATTTTGCTTTGGCGTAACGTTATTTTTTGTCACTTCTTCTTGTTTCGCCGAGCATATGAGTATCTGTCCGTTTGAATCTTTAAGATTTTCGAGGACAAGCACTACATTAGACTTTGTTGTCTCACCTATGTATACGCTGTCCATAAGTCTATATTTTCCCAGCGGTATATCTTCCAACGTCGGTACAGATAAGAATTTCTGACTGACTTTACGTGCGTTGAAATAGCCGCGAATCATAAAAAGCGCATGGACGATGATTAGCGTGACGCCTATCACGAGAATCCGTGTTTTGAGTGCCATGCCGGGATATTCGTAATACATTCCTGTTAAAACAATCGCAATTACCGCCAATACATAGGCTATCTTGCTTGGCCACGCGTATAACGGCCCTTTTATTGAGTCCATGTTTCACACCTTCCTTATTTATGTATATAAAAACAACTGTCGCAGATTGTGCCATAAGGAAATGAATTTGTCCACCTTTTGTAATCATCGGATTTAGTTGAGCTCAGCACATTTTGGACATAGAATCGGCACACAAACCTATGTCCTATCAATCATTCACTACACAGCAGAAATGGTCGATTGTCCGCCAGGTTGAAGCATCCGCGGACAAGAAACGGGAGCTCATCAAGTTGGGCATTCCCCATAGCACCTACTATGCCTGGAAGCAGGCATGCTGTGCGGTGCGGAAGAAAACACCCCGTCATATCTGGAATCAAACGCCCGAGCGCATCGAAGCGCGCATCGTGGCGTATCGGACAAGCAATGATCCATATCAGCAGTCTCCCGCGCGTATTCTGGAACAGCTGGAGAACCATGAGGGCTATCTTATGAGTGAATCGGGGGTAAAGTCAGTATTGGTTCGTAAAAAACTCAACGGCTTCCTGAAGCCAAAGAAAAAACACTACTACATACACCCCAAAGCGGAGAAGTTTATGCAGGTGCTTTCCATAGATGACGTGGAGTTTGAACGCCTCAAGCCCCGCGATACGTATGTGCTCAATTGCAGCGATGAAGCGTCGTATTATGCGCTTGATTCGAGGGTGTTGGGACATAGGGTGCGGAGCGGAGACATTATTCGCATGCTCAAGCGGATCAGAGCGGCATATGGACGCTATCCCGCGATTGTCCGTCTGGACAATGCGCGAGCGCACCTCTCCAACGCCGTCAAAAGCTTCTGCGAGTATCATGGCATCGAATTGCAGTACATCACCAAAGGATGCCCCGAGGAGAATTGGCCGGTAGAGTCATTCCATCGGAATCTCAATCAGGACGTTATCTACCGGCATGGCTATGAGACACTGCACGAGTGGCAGAAACAGGTTGATATGTACCGAAACTTCCACAATACACTCAAGCGACTACGTTCGGACCCCATCCAAAGAACACCTGCTGAGATTGCGTTTGCGTATACCACACCGATGACGCAAGCACGCCTGAAATTGAAGCTGCAGCGAAAACACTATGGACAGACGGCGGGAAACAAATACGTATCTATGTCGGTTATCAAAAACACCGAAATTATGCAACAATTATCAATACCGATCGTGTCCAAAATGTGCGTGTCCTAACCAAGCAATTTGCCCGCATAAAACCTTTCTCTTTTCACTTGTCCCTTTTACCTTTTGCCTTTATACTTATGTCCATGTCCCCCATCATTGCCACGCTTATAAGTGTACTGGCTGTGAGCGCCATATCCCTCGTGGGAGTTTTTTTGGTGTATATCCAGACGCACCGGCTTAAAAAGCTGTTATTCATACTCGTGAGCTTTGCGGTGGGCACGCTTCTTGGCGACGTGTTCTTTCATTTGGTGCCGGAACTGTATTCCGCCGAAGGCGGAGGAGCCGCCTCCCCTCTTGCGGTAAGCGGATTTCTATTGGGAGGCATATGTTTATTCTTTGTGTTGGAGCATGTTTTGCACTGGCATCATTACCACCATGGTATGGAGGAATCTCATGCGGCGCATCCATCCGCATACGTAAACATTGCAGCGGATGCCTTGCATAATTTCGTTGACGGACTCATTATCGGCGCGTCGTTTCTGGTGAGTATGCCGGTAGGGATTGCCACCACGCTTGCGGTTATATTCCACGAAATCCCACAGGAACTTGGGGATTTCGGCATTTTGGTGAATGCAGGGTTTACCCGCGCGAAGGCTCTGTTCTTCAATTTCTTTTCCGCGACGTTTGCCATCATTGGCGGCGTGATCGCCATACTTATCGGATCGGCATTTGAGGAATTTGCACCCGCGCTCATAGCCATCACTGCCGGAGGCTTTACCTATCTCGCTCTTACCGACCTTATGCCTAAGCTCCACGAAGATATCAAGCCTCGCCGCTCAATACTGCAATTTATTGCCGCGCTCTGCGGTATCGGTATTATGTTTGCGCTTACGTCTCTTGAATAGCTTTATACTTTCTCCTTTATACTTTATACTATGAGCATGTTTGATAAAACCCGCATGCAGCACGTGTTTTTCTTTGCCCTCATCGGCGTGGCGCTGGTGCTCTCGTTTTTTGTGCTGCGGCCTTATATTCTTACGCTCGTGCTCGCGGTCGTATTGGCTCTTGCCGTGGATCCCGCGTATATATTCATCAGAAATTTGTTAAAGGGAAGAAGGCGGCTCGCGGCGCTTATTACTCTTATATTGGTACTTATTGTCATCATTGCTCCTATATCATTTTTTACGTATCAAATCTTCCTTGAAGCGCAGGATATCTATACATCCCTTGCGGACGGTACGTGGACGCCGTCTTCTGTACGCGCGCAGTTAGATCAGTCAACGGGCATCGTGCACACGGCATGGGTGTCCATTTCACAGCAGCTTGATTCCATAGCGCAAAACGTACTGAACTTTTTCGTGACTCGCATCGGAACTATATTCGCGAGTGTGGCATCAGTCGTGCTGAACCTGTTTTTACTGTTCTTCGGCATCTATTTCATACTAAGTAATCGTGAAAAGCTGCACGCGTTCGTAAAGCATATCAGCCCGCTTGAAGACGAGTACGACGATATGATTATTCATAAGATCAAAACAGCATCCAACTCCGTGGTACGGGGCATGCTTGCCATTGCGATTATACAAGGTATCGTGGCGTCGGTTGGATTTTCCATATTCGGCATCCCTTCGCCTATGATTTGGGGCGGGCTTGCCGCGCTTGCCGCGTTCGTCCCCGGCATCGGAACCACACTGGTAACCGGCCCCGCGGTAATCTATTTGTTTGCGACAGGAGACACCGGCAATGCAATAGGTATGCTTATATGGGCAGCCGTTGCGGTTGGGCTTATTGATAATCTGCTTACGCCTCTTCTGCTCGATCGGGGTATCCAGATTCACCCATTCCTTATCTTGCTTTCAGTACTTGGCGGTATCAGCTTGTTTAGCGGCATTGGGTTCATTCTTGGACCCGTTATCATCGCGTTTCTGGTCGCACTTCTGGACGCCCATGCGGCGTTCAGTAAAAAAGACAAAGCGTCTCTTCCGTCATCCTGAGCGGAGCGAAGGATCTATTCTCCCTTCCGCCAGCTGGCGGACTAAAGGGAGTGTCGTTAGGCGAGGGATTTTATTTTATTTTTCAACTTCTCCGCATTCCCGTGCTTCAGCAATCCCAAATAGGAATGAAGCGTTTTGGGAGTTGGAGATTCTTTGATTCGTTTCAACATTCGTCTCTTCGTCGTTGTGCGCAACACCCGATGGTCGGGGAAATGCACCCAACCGAGGAAATCAACACCTGATCCTATGGTTTTGATAAATAACTTGTCTTCGTGCAGCGAAAGCTTCAATTTTTCAGACAGGAATTTTTGTATGATGGGAATGATATTTTCCAACTCCCCTCTCTCGCGAGAAAGAAATACAAAATCATCCGCATATCGTATATAGTACTTTTCTTTGAGCACGTGCTTTACGAACTGGTCAAATTCATTCATATACACGTTTGCGAATAGCTGGGAGGTGAGGTTGCCCAATGGAAGTCCCTTGCCTTCTATTGGATTGAAACTTCTAATGATACGCTCGCAGAGCCAAAGCGTATCCGTGTCTGTAATATGCTTTTGGAGGATTGAAATAAGAATATTGTGATCAATATTCGCAAAGAACTTTCTGATGTCACATTTGAGCACCCAGCATTGTTTGGTGTTGTTCTTTCCTACGATGCGAACAAACTTTTGAAATCTATTCATTGCTTTATGAATACCCTTTTCTCTCCGTGACGAAAATGAATCACATTGAAATTTTTTGTTGAAAAATGGATATAAAACACGGTGCACCGCATGATGTAGAAATCTATCTCTGACCGGAGCGATATGTAGAACGCGGGGCTTGGGGTCGGATATTTTTCTGGTTTTATATCCACCGTGTTTGTATGTTTTTTGTTTCAGATCGGAGTGCAGACGGATGAGATTGTGCATAAGATGCTGTTCAAATCGGAGCACATCACCACGCGATCTTTTTCCGCACGGAAATTCCTTCCATGCATCAAGCATATTCTCCAGAGAAATGATAGAATCGTACATATGAAAAATGTATTTACAGATGTTCCCTTGAACCCCCCCCCCCCCGAAGCTTCTTCCGGTTTTGCAGAAACTGAAAACGGTCTATGGTCAGTGGTATATATATTACCACATCCTTCCAAAACCGCATCGGCATTCATTGGGATGGAGGATTGATTCGTTATTTATTGAAACAATAGAAGCGGTAGCGACCGCAGGGTTCCTTATGCGAGAGGAAAAATTGCCGTATGTGCGATATGCAATACGGAAACTGGATACAATACAAGTGTTGTTGCTTGTGTTGTGGGAGAATAAGTCGCTTACGAGCAAGCAGTATATTCTAATTGCGCAGGGAGTAGAAGAGGTTGGTAGAAATCTTGGAGGATGGAGCGGAAAGCTCAGAAAAGAAAACTCTCCCACAAAGCAGGAGAGAAAATGAAGTGAGTTGCGAGACGGCGAACGCGAACCCGTTACTACGATTCCACCTGTTGTCAGGATTGTCATAGTTCGCGTTGAGCCATTGGCCATCGTCATTGCGGTTCGCGTTGAGCAAGTTCGGATCGCCATCAGAAATGTATAAAATATCTCCCATACCTACATAACCATCCCTTGATCCGCCGGCCGGCGGACTCTCGAGATTGCATCGCATTCGGCATCTTAAATGCCCTAATATTTCACACCAAGTAACTTCATTTTTGTTGAAGTGTCTGCATACACCACCCTACCCGAAACCATAGTCGCGGATATGCCCGATGTATGGATACTGGGTTCGGCAGCGAGAAACCGTAATCGCCCGCGTATGCGCCTAGTTCCGATGATATTTTAGCATAAAAATTGTCCAGCAACAGAGTTGCTGGACAGAATTAAGGACTAAGGATCTAAAAGGTTTAAGATTCTAAGTTCTTAGTTTTAATTACTTGCGAGACGGCGAACGCGAACCCGCCACTACGAATCCACCCGACG
>Ga0209542_10004320_pt1 | contig 29285 bp, 32 predicted proteins | sample RifCSPhighO2_01_FD_184028 | JGI IMG/M metagenome (GOLD analysis project Ga0209542, IMG submission 184028) | Soil microbial communities from Rifle, Colorado - Rifle CSP2_plank highO2_0.1 (SPAdes) (version 2) | ecosystem: Environmental > Terrestrial > Deep subsurface > Rock core/Sediment ... | reverse complement strand
CCGCGATATCGAGACGACGCGGTCCTCCAGGGGCTCGCGGAGCGCATTGATGACATCGCGGTGGAATTCGGGAAATTCGTCGGCAAACAGCACACCGCGGTGCGCCAGGGTCGCCTCGCCCGGACGCGGAGACCCCGTGCCGCCGCCGATCAAAGATGCATACGACGACGTGTGATGCGGAGAGCGGAACGGCGGGCGGAAGATGATGCCGCCAGCCAGCGTCCCCGCCAGCGAATGGATGGTCGTGACCTCGATCATCTCGTCCTCGGTGAGGTCGGGAAGTATCGCGCGGCATGCCCGCGCGAGCAGGGTCTTTCCCGTGCCGGGCGGGCCGTACAGCGCGATGTTGTGGCCACCCGCGGCCGCGATAACGAGCCCGCGCTTGGCGCTCTCCTGCCCGCGGATCTGGTCGAGTGCCGGATCATCGTCCAATACCGCGCGCTTCCGCGGAGGAATACGACGCGGCTCGGCGTCTGCCTCGAGTTGCTCCAAAATATCTTTGAGCGAGACGACCGCGTGTACGCGAATGCCCGAAATGAGCGCCGCTTCTTCGGCGTTCTCTTCGGGGACGTAGATGTCGGTGAAGCCGGCATCGCGCGCAGCCGCCGCTATTGAGAGACTCCCCAGGATCCCGCGTATCCCGCCGTCGAGAGAGAGCTCCCCCGCGAATACCTTCCCCTTCGGGTCGAAGCGTGTTTGCCCGCTCGCCAAGAGGAACGAAAGCGCGAGCGGCATATCAAAGACCGCGCCCTCTTTTTTGAGCGCGGCGGGTGCGAGCGAGAGGACGATTTTCTTGTTGCTCTTTTTCGGTGATTCAAGTTCTCCGGTATTGCGTATAGCGGCGGCAAGCCGGTCTTTCGCCTCTTCCACCGATTTGTCAGGCAGGCCGACGATGGTAAACGCGTGCAAGCCCTTCGCGATATCGCACTCAACGCTCACAACGGCCGCCTTCGGGAGCATCGGCTGGGCGCCGTACACGCGCGCGAATCCCGATTCTATTTTTTGCTTCGAACCCATCCCGGTATTGTATCGCGTTTATTATGAGACTGTTCGGTCTATAAAAAGAGTGGGTCTAAGGTATTGATAGCAAGCTATCAATACCTTAGACCCGATAAATATTCATAAATGAATATTCATTGTGCAGATTTTCTAGATCTGCGGGGACGGCTGCAACCAGCTGTCCAGTTTCACCAAGTGGCATGCAACCTGGTGACTACCGGTATCATGAGGCAATTCCTTGAAATCTGTCTATAATGGCGTATCATTATGAAGATGAATTAGAAAAGGTGGCTCTAATTCATACTTTCTTCACACGTAATAATTGTCGGAAAATATGTACGAAAAGGCACTTATCGCGGCGGGGTTTGATGAGAAGCAGGCGCGGGTGTATATCGCTTGCCTTGAAGCGGGCCCGTCAAAGGTGCCGGAAATCGCACGACAGGCGGAGATGAAGCGGACGACCGCCTATGGGATAGTCGACGAACTCGTCTCCATGGGACTCTTGGCGGCGAGCTACAAGGGAAAAACGAAACTATACAAAGCACAGGACCCCAAGGCCATTCTCTCACTGCTCGAAGAAAGAAAAAATAAAGTCGCACACATACTGCCCGAATTGTCAGAACGTTTTCTGACGCACCATGTGCGCCCGAAGATAGCGTTCTTCGAAGGGCGGGAAGGAGTAAAAAAGATATACGACGATGTTCTTGAATGTACATCAAAGCAGGTCAAACAGATCGTGCGCGTACGCCAGCACAATGAGGCCGTAGGCGACGCCTTCATCAAAGAATTCATCCGGAAGCGTATCGCGCGCGGCATCGTCACGCACAATCTCCATCCGAAGTTCGGAGACCTCTATTCGAAAGAACGGGGAATGGAGGACCCCCAGCTGAAACGGTACGTGCGCTACCTGCCTCCCAATGTGTTCTATGCGGCGATCATCATGATCTATGACCACAAGGTCGCCATGGTCTCGACGAAAGAAGAGAATTTCGGATTCATCATCGAAAGCAAGGAATTCTCGAATACGCTGAACGCGTATTTCGATTTCATGTGGGGGCTCGGTTCAAAAGAACCGGATCTCGGCTAAAAGTTCCCCTGGCGGTCAACCTAGGCGTGCTTGACGCACGTTTTTGCGGCAGGATTCGCCATGAGACGCTTCATCGGTATCTCCTCGCCGCACGCTTCGCAGTGGCCGTATGTCACTTTTTCCATTCGTTCGAGTGCGTCCTTCACTTCATGCAGGCGCTTTTCCAGTTCCTCGACGAGCGGGACATTGGTGACGAGTTCTTCGATCTGATCCGCCGCATCGGTCGGGTCCGCCTCAATACCCTTTTGTTCGCTTGAAGCCCCCTGCCAATCCCCGCCGGATAATTTTCCGTGCGCGGCGAGCTCCTCGCCCAGCGAATCGGATTCAGCCTCCAGAGCCGCACGCAGATCATTCAATTGGTCCTCGGTGATGTGTGACATAGGGGGAATAGTAAATAGAAAATAGAAAATAGCAAATAGGCGGGAATTTCGCGGCGCATCTTTTATAGTTGATATTCAAAGTTTGCGCTCAGCGCGCAGGCGACTGAGGATTTCGGTGAAAGAATACGGGCTTTCCCCGATGATGAGGATGTTCTGCGTCGGGAACGAATAGTAGAGCTCGATCCCTCCGGCGTCATTTTTGAGCACCCGCACATCGTAATTGCGCATTACAAGGTCTTCGAACCGGCGTTTTTGAGGCAGACCGCCCGGCCCCGCGATCTGGTCGGGGACGGCGGTGAAGAAGGGAGAGAGGTCCGCATTCATCGCCCCCTCCCATGCGAGCATCCCGGCAAAGGCGCGCTCATATGAGGTCACGGGGATAACCAAAAGCGGCGCGTTCTCGTCTACCGTGTGCAGTCCGAGGAAAAAATCGCCCTTGAGTGCCCGGAGCAGGTCCGGCGGGACGTGTGCCCCGAGTGCCGTGAGGAATTCCCCCAACGATGCGGGAGCGCGCGCCTCGGTACCGTCCTCGTTCCGGACGGAAACAACGGGAACGATGTTCGTAATAGAGCCGAGTGTCGCGCTCCCGCTCATTCGCACCTGCGCCAAGAGGCGTTTGAGATCAAGCACTGAGAGGTCCGTGAGGGAGAGCGGCACGGTCGTTTCCGCAAAGAGCAGGGAGGAACCCTGGAGCGCCGCGGGTGCCGCGCCGGCCCGTTCTTTCATGATGGTAGTGACGCCGAAGATCGCCGCTGCGCCGAGGCCGATAAGCAGTGCGACCGCGAACAGTGTGCCGAAGAGTCGCCTCGAACGTTGCGGCCCGAGACTCGCCTCGGCGTTCCGGCTCCCCCGCCGCTTATCCTGCTCAAGCGCGACAGCGCGCACGAGAGACACTTTTTTCACGCGCACGATTTCCTGCAGGTCGCTTTTCAGTGTGTGCAACTGCGCTGTGGGCGCCGCGGCTACTGCGTCGGCAGTATTCGCGGGCGGTGTCGGCGGTGTTTCTTCCGGCGTCGCGAGCGCGCCCCCCTCCGGCGCGGTTTTTTCTCCTTCCGAGAGGATGGCGCCGAGCGACGTGTCATACGTGCGGGCTTGTTTTGCATTTTCCGGATTAACGGTATTCGGTGAGTCGCGGCGTTCGGGAAGTTTGATGGTCTCGAGAACGTGCTCGATATTCGCGAGATTCTTTTCTTCAGCCACCGGTTCGGGTGCGGGAGAGACCGCCGTCCCGTTCGACGGGGCGGGAAGGGTCGGAACGGCAAGCGGTATCTTTCTCACGATAGCACTCGGCGGCACCGGCGGCGGAGCAGGTACCGGCTCGGCAGCGTTTCTCATTTCCGGCGGTATGAAGTCGCCGGTCAAGGGGGCGAGAGACTCCGCATTCATCGGAGGAGGCGCGGGGGGTGGCGCGACCGGCGCTATTGGTTGGGGCGTTACCGGTACACTCCTGTCTTCGGATATCTGTGCGACAGGATTAGCGGGAGGTGCCGGTGGAGGCACCGGCTTCGCGGGCGCCGGTCGCGTAATCGTCTCCTCCAGTATTACCGGCTCGGGCTCTTGTGCGGGCGCGACCGGCGCGCCCGCGGGGGCAACCTTGTTGTCAGTGTCCGGCGTCTTAGAGCCTGCGCCGCGGTCGTTCGCTGTTGTTTTGTCGTCCATAATCTCCGCCGCCCGCGCTCGGCTTCAACCCCTTTCGTGAGGCGAAGTCCGGATCGGCAGCCTTGATAGAGAGATTATAACGTCCTTTCTCGTCGATCTCCTTGATGACGACGGGTACAATGTCACCGATCGCGACCGCGTCGGATATCTTGTCGATGCGGAACGGCGCTATCTCCGATACATGGACCAGGCCGTCGGTGTTCGGCCCTATTTTCACGAATGCCCCGAAGTCGAGCATGCGCACGACCGGCCCTTCGAAACGCTCTCCCACCATGTATTCGCGGGTGAGGTCGTTGATCTCTTTGAACGCAGCCTCGGCGGTACCGCTTTTACCGGTGATGAATATCGTCCCGTCTTCCTCGATGGTGATGTCGTCGCATTTCGTGCGCTCGCGGATGCCGTTGATGGTCTTGCCGCCGGGGCCGATGACGAGCCCGATCTGGTCTTTCTTGACGATAATGGTGAGTATCTTCGGCGCGCGGGGGCTGATGTCGGTGCGGGGTACCGCAATTTCTTTGGTGATGACGTCGAGTATCTGCAGACGTGCTTTCTTCGCCTGGGCGAAGGCTTCCGTGAGAGTGGCGAGCGGCACGCCGTCCACCTTCACGTCCATCTGCACTCCCGTTACGCCTTCCGACGTGCCGGCGACCTTGAAGTCCATGTCGCCGTGGTGATCTTCCGGCCCTTGAATGTCGGTCAGCACTTTGTAGACGCCGGCCTTTGCATCCGACATGAGACCCATGGCGATACCCGCGACGGGCCGCGTAATCGGAACCCCCGCGTCCATGAGCGCGATCGTTCCGGCACAGACCGTTGCCATTGAGGTCGAGCCGTTGGAAGCCAAACACTCCGAGACGATGCGGATCGTGTAGGGGAAGATGTCTTTGCCGGGCAGGACGGCGCGCAAAGATTTTTCCGCGAGTGCGCCGTGTCCCGTCATGCGGCGGTTGAATCCGCCGACACGTCCCGTCTCTCCGACCGAGAACGGCGGGAAATTGTAGTGGAGCATGAAGGTTTTCTTGGTGTCCTGGAATTCGATGGTGTCGAGGAGTTGCGCATCACCGGGGCCGCCGAGCGTGAGCGCGGCGAGGACGTGCGTCTGTCCGCGGAAGAAAAGTCCCGTGCCGTGAATGATGGGAGAAATACCGCCGGCCTGCGCACGTAACGGGCGTATCTCGTCGAGAGCGCGTCCGTCGACACGCTTCCCTTCTTGTATCGCGAGGTCATGCACGTACTCATCGATGCGGCGTTCAAAATATCCGTCGAGCAGCTGCGGCTTCATATCGGGGAATTTCAGGATCGATTGCGTCGCCCACTCCAATTTCATTTCGCCGAATGCCTCCTTGGTCATGATGCCGTTCAGGGCCTTCAACTTCGGTTCGATGAGCTCGGCAAATAACGCCTCGACTTCAGGGGTGACATCGGGCGCGGTGAATTCCTTCTTGGGCTTGCCCTGTTCGGCCACGATGGTCTTCTGCCACGCCTGTATCTTTTCGATCTCTTCGCTTGCTTTTGCGAGTGCTTTGTCGAGTACGGACTCCGTGACCTCGCGCGCGTTGACTTCTATCATGTTGACGAGGCCGTCCTTACCCGAGACCGTGAGGTCCATCTTGGCCTTCGGCGGCAATTCTTCACTGCGCTGGCCGTAGGTCGGATTGACGATGAGTTCGTCGCTCCCATCCTCGATGCCGATGCGCACCGCCGATACGGGTCCCTTCCACGGGATATTTGATGTGGCGAGCGCGAGCGATGCGGCGTTGACCGCCAAGATGTCGGCATCGTAATCCTCCAGCGAGATGACGGAGATGATGACCTGCACGTCGCGCTTCAGGCCTTTTGGAAAGAGGGGCCGGATGGTGCGGTCCACGATGCGGCCCGAGAGCACCGCCTCGTCGGAGGGCCTGCCTTCGCGGCGCATGAAGCGCGAGCCCAAGATGGCACCCGCTGCGTAGAATTTCTCCTCGTATTCGACGGAGAGCGGGAAGTAATCGAGATTCGACTCCTTCGAACCCATGACCGCGGTCGCCAGGACCGCGCTATTGCCGTAGCGGAATAATACCGAACCGTTCGCCTGATCCGCCCAGTCGTTGAACTCGGCGGACATCGTCTTTCCCCCGATTTCGAGGGAGTACACCTTCTTTTCCATTGTCTTTTGGTGATGTTCGGATTTCAGCCTCCACCCTTCGATTGCTCTCAGGGCAAGCTGCCTATCCAAACACCACGATTATCTTGTATGGATAACACTATAGCACAATCCTTTTTTCGCGCTATTTCTTTTCCGGCACGTAATCCGGCCCCGCGCATGGCGGCTCGTCTTTCAGCTTATCGTTCGGCACGAATCGGACTGTCACTTGCATGACCTCATACGCTTTCATAAGTGATGCCTCTTCACGTTGCAAGTCGAAATTTGCGGATACAGTCTGAATGTGGAACGCATCGATGAATTTTACGGCGTCCGCTTCCGCTTTTTGCTGCTCATCCAATAGATTGTGCCAACTGCGAGACATTTCGCGTAGCGGTTGCAGTTTTCGTATGATATCGGGTCCGATGATGTCGAGTAGCTCCTGATGCTCCGCAAGATCCGTTTTGTAGAAGGATAGTAAAAACGCAATATTCCCCGCCGCATTCGTTCGAAATAAAGAATCTTGTTTTGGCATGAGCGCACTGGCACGATCCAATTTTTCTTGGCCGAGAGCTTCGATATCTTTAACGATTTCTTGTTCCAGCGTTGTCATCGGCACAAGCATTCCGTCGATTTGTTGTTTCCTGCGAGCCGACGGGTTGTCCGCGAGCGCATGTTCAGGGGTCGGTCCGTAATACCAGAAACCGCTTCGGTCAGTTACGGCTTCGAACAACTCTCCTCGCAAAACATTTTTTCTCCAGTCGACAAGATTCGAACCCAATGCGGTCATCTGTGTCGGGAGTTTGATATCTTCCCCGCTGGGAGGCCAATAACGAACGGTGCCTTTTACAAGGGGGCTTTTATCGAAGTGATTATGGAAACTACAGCCGCGAAGAGCCTCTCTTCCTCGTGCGAACTGTCTGATGTGAGAAGCCTCTTTTTTTGTATCTCTTACAACTCGGTCATTTTTTCCGGTCACGACAGGCAGCCAGTCCGATGTTCCATCTTTGTATATGACGAATAGACTCCCGTACTCGCGCGGACCTTTTGTTAAGTCACGCATTTTCACAACGCCCTGTTCCCACGTATCTGTGCGGGAAATCTCGGCGGCCTCAATTTTTCCGTGAGCAAGCGGAGAAAGGAATTGCGCAGCGACTAAGCCCACTTTTAGTATATTTGAACGATTTTTCTCCAACGCCACGACTAAATGTTAGCACGTTACCGATTATGCTACGATGCATGGCATCTATGGGCGTATTCATTTTTCCGTTTGTGAAGGTTTAACCTCCGCGGACGTTTGACATTATGTATCCGTTGTATATACTTTGGATATATGGCAAAAACGATGCTCAATGTGAAGATCGATCCGCCGTTGAAACGCGCGGCACAAAAGTTGGCAAAGGAGATCGGCGTACCGCTTTCGACGGTCGTGAATGCGCATCTCAAACGCTTTCTTGAGGAGCGACACGTCGATCTGTATGCGGTGCCGACGTATTACCTCAAAGGCAAGGCGGCGGAAGATCTGGACAAGCTCGTCGAAGACAGTTTGCGCGAATATCACGAAGGAAAAACAATCAAAGCAGACTCGTTGAGCGATGCGATGGAGAAATATCGCAAAGAGCATGCACGTTGAATACGCGAATCGATTTCTTAAATCTGCGTCGCGTTTGCCCGCGCGCATCAGCGCGCTCGCCGGAGAGAAAGAAGCTTTGTTTAAGCGAGAACCGTATCATCCGAGCCTCGGCACGCACAAGCTGCATGGTAAAGACAAAGATTTGCAGGCGTTTTGGATCAACAAACGTTATCGAATCAAATTTGTCTTTATCGCGGAACGAACAGTCCTCTTTGTGGACATCGGCACGCATGACATATACAAATAAGGGCATATGGGCGTATTCATTTTTCCCGCCGTTGTGTCGATTGCCGTATGCATTGCGGCGTATGTCTGGGGCGGGCCCCCCGCGCTCTTTTTGGTCGTCCTCCTCGCCGTCCTTGAAACCACGCTCTCGTTCGACAATGCGGTCGTGAACGCCAAAGTCTTGGCGCGCATGGACGAGCGCTGGCAGAGGAGATTCCTCCAGTGGGGAATTCCCGTCGCCGTATTCGGTACGCGTTTCGTGCTTCCGATATTCATCGTTGCCGCGGCCGCGGGTCTCGCACCGCTCGCCGTACTGAATCTCGCGCTCTTCGAGCCGGCGCAGTACGGTCACTACCTCGAAGATGCCCACGTGGCCATAGCGGCCTTCGGCAGTGCGTTCCTTTTCATGGTGTCGCTCAAATATTTTTTCAATGACAGGAAGACGGTGCACTGGATAGCGATAATCGAGCGGTATCTCTCGCGGTGGGGCGGCATCGAGGCGATCGAGGTCGCACTGACCCTCCTCGTACTCTTGGCATGCGCCTTCCTCGTGCCCCTCCAAGCTTCCGCAATCCTCATTGCCGGAATTATCGGCGTTGTGCTTTTCATCATGATAGAGGGTATCGCCCAATCCTTTGAGATGCAGGCGGGTGCGAGCGTGGCGGCGACCGGTACCGCGCTTTTCGTGTACCTCAACGTCCTGGATGCGGCGTTCTCGCTCGACGGCGTCGTCGGCGCATTCGCCATCACCTCAAGTCTGCCGGTCATTATCGCGGGCTTAGGTATCGGCGCTATTTTCGTGCGCGCGTTCACGGTCGCATTGGTCCGTGCAAAGACTCTGGACACGCTCATCTACCTTGAACACGGCGCGCACTGGGCCATCTTCGGATTGGCGCTCGCAATGCTCACGACCATTTTCGTACACGTGCCGGAGGCCGTGACCGGTCTCATCGGGCTCGTATTCATCGTGCTCGCTTATATCTCCTCGCGCAGGGAAATGCGTCGCCCGGTGTGATGCGGGGCTACGACGTGGTATCGTTAGCGACGTCATGAAAAAAGAAGCGCGGAGCGATTTCGTGTACCGGCTTTCCGCCACGGCGGCGGTCGTGTTTACGGTCGTACTCGCGGGTCTGACCGTCGCCGAGGCCTACGTGCGATGGCGCATGAATCAGGATTTCAGTTTTCTCGGCGGCTCCGGACTTCTCGGCCTCTGTATTTTGGTACTCGGTCTCGTCCTCGGGCTCATCTACTCCCAGAGATCCTAAAACCCAAGACGTTTTTTAAACCCGTCTGCTCCGTTGCGGACCCTTCACTCTACGTCCGTCATTTTTCCGATCTCGGAAGCCTCCGGGTCCGCGTGCAATTCCGAGTGAGCGCGCGCGTTACTGCCCTTGCGCATAGGACGGTAGTTCAATAGATAGCGGCGCGGGTCCAGATCGAGGTCGAGGAAATCATCGGCCGCCTCTTTGAGCTTGAGCGAGCTGGAGCGGCCGAAGGAGACGACCTCCACTTGGCAGCCGCCGTGGTTCTGCAGGTAGCGCACGAGAGGCACGAAGTCGCCGTCACCCGTCAGGAGTATCACGGTATCGAGCTTGGGCGAGGCGGTAATGGCATCCACCGCGAGCCCGACATCCCAGTCGGCTTTTTTTGCTCCTCCCGCGAATATCTGGAGGTCCTTGGTGCGCATTTCGACGCCGATCTTTTCCAAAGCGTCGAAAAATCCTTTTTCCTCGCCGGACTCGGTCGTGACGGCATACGCGCGCGAGCGGATGAGACGCCGTCCGGCGACAGCGTCTTTCAGGACGTTGCCGAAATTCACGCGCGCGTGATAGATGTTTTTCGCGCTGTGGTAGAGATTTTGCGTGTCGATGAAGACGCCCACGCGCTGTTCGGAATGTTTGATGATGGCCATAAAAAGTAATTAAAGCTTGTAGTTGTCAACTTACCCAAAATGAAAAACATTTATAAAAAACTCAGTGAAGTCTACTCCCGAAGGCGACTCCGAGCAAAGCGGGAGATTGTTGGCCTGACGGCCGGAACTTATCTCTTGAGACCGAGTTTCTTCAGCAAGCTACCGTAGGCGCGCTTGTCGTTGACTTCAAGGTACTTGAGATGCTTGCGACGGTCGGCGACGAGACCCAAAAGACCCCGGCGCGAGTGCTTATCCTTGCGGTTTTTGTCCAAATGTGCGGAAATCTCGGCGATCCGGCGGGTCAGGACGGCCACCTGCACCTCGGGAGAGCCGGTATCCGTGTCGTGCCGCCGCCCCTTGGCTATTTCGTTCTGCTTCTTGCGCTTCGTGAGCATGGCGGGGATGATATCACATTCCCCCTTATTTTGCAAGCTCCCGATTTGTCCAAAAACCTTGTTTTTGGCCACAAATCGCAGTCCCTTTAGGGGGTTTTTCGGGCTTTTCCTACGGGGTCGCCGCAGGGGCCGAAGTCGTTCCGGCCTCGACTTTTACCAATTTAACGTTGAATATCAAGGTAGAATTCGCCGGGATAATCACCTTCCCCGCAGGGTCTTTCACGTCCTCTGCACCGTACCCGAGAGCGGCCGGGACCGCCATTACCCGTTCACCCCCCACTTTCATGCCGTTGACGCCTATTTGGAACCCCGGGATGAGCCCCTGCGCGCCGAGGGTGAAGACGAGCGGTGTGTTACCGTGCGCCTCCGAGCTGTCAAAGACGGTTCCGTCGGAGAATTTGCCCACGTAGAGGACCGAAACGACCGAGCCGGGAGTGGCCTCAGTGCCCGTGCCGACGGTAATGTCCTGTGCCTGGACCTGTTCGCCGGTCGCCGGAGTACCTGTTGCCGATGCTCCGGTACCCGCATAGTTCTTGTAAGCAAAATAACCCCCGACCGCGACGATAATAATAGCAAGACCGATAAGTATAGTTTTCTTATTCATATACACACTACGATAACGCATTAACGCAAATGCGCAATAGTGGATAACGAGCGTAGAAAAAATGCCGCGCGGAATGAGCGATTCCGCGCGGGTTAAGCAGGTACATCTAGACGCATGAGGCCTTTTTCGCCCTCATGATCTCGCCAGTGGTTAAACTTTCTTCTTGCGGTCTCGATTTGCTTCGGTTCGGTGACTGGGATACCAATCCGTTTGAAGGTCGCATTATTTTCAGCGAAGTACTTTTCAAACAACTCCGCTCTTCTGTAGGTGAACATCCGTTCCTGATACCCCGGAACGGTGATGTAGAGGATTATCCCCCCCACTTTCTTTTCGGAGAGAGTCCCTCTTCCTACGGTAAACGAGGCCATCGGTTGCGAGTTCCGGCCCCCTCGAGGTTTCGAAGCGCCTCGTGCCGGAGAAATGATAACGAGATGCCCATTTATGCGGGCGCCTGTTTTCATTGTCGCATTCGCTTTATTCACAACGACTTCCGCCCTATACCCTATGTCGCGCGCCGCCCGTAAAATTTTGCGCACCATCGAGTCTTCAGGCAGCTCGGACTCTCGCCTTGCATATTCGCCGGCTTTGTACTCCTCGAGCCTGAGCTCTCTTCCAAGCCAGTGCTCGTTTGCGAGATACTCAAAGTACCGATGGAAGATATCTTTAACAAAGTGTCGCGTCACCGCAGGCGTGAGTTCGGCCGCGATTGCGGTGAATTTGTCGCCGCACACAAAACGCTCCTCCCATTGCTCGAACGCCCATCCGTATTTCTTCCGGGTGCGTGATTTCTCGAACCTTTGTCTGGTTTTTTCCCTGGCTTCCGCAACGACGGAAGGCGCAGGGTTCTTTGCCTTCGTCGTCATGGTTTTGTTTCCCCTTGTTTTTGAACTGTAAAGAACTGTCTCGGCATCGTGCAATACAACGCGGCTATACGCAAGACATTCATGAGGCGTAGAATAAAGGAGTATGGAGCCATTAGCTTCCCGGATCCGGCCAAAAACACTGAGTGAATTCGTCGGACAGGACCATGTAACGGGCGTGGGCAAGCCCCTGCGCGTTGCTATCGGAAAAAAAGAACTTTTTTCGTTCATCCTGTGGGGTCCGCCGGGGAGCGGTAAGACGACGCTCGCGCGCATCTATGCGAATGCCGTCGGCGCGGATTTCTACGAACTCTCAGCGGTGGATGCGGGCAAGGAAGATGTCCGCAAGGTCATCCCCCGTCGCCAAGGCTATGGAGGACAAGTCGGCTTACCTCTCACTGAGAAACCGCGTATGCTGTTCGTCGACGAGATACACCGCTTCAACAAAGCACAGCAGGATTTCCTGCTTCCCTTCGTCGAGCGCGGCGACATCACGCTCATCGGCGCGACTACCGAGAATCCCTCGTTCGAGATCATTTCCCCCCTGCTCTCCCGTTGCCGCGTATTCGTCTTGAACGAACACAATGAAAAAGAAATGGAGCGGATACTGAAACGCACGAAATTAAAAATTCCGAAAGACGCGCGCGACTGGCTCGTGCAAATGGCGGGCGGCGATGCGCGGCAGGCCATCACGACGCTCGAGACGACGCAGGCGCTCTACGGAAAAATATCGCTCGAAAATCTTAAAGAAGCTATCCAATCCAAACATCTGCGCTACGACAAAAAAGGCGAGGAGCACTACAACACCATCTCCGCGTTCATTAAATCGATGCGCGCCTCACAGCCCGATGCCGCCCTCTACTACCTCGCGCGCATGGTGGACGCGGGCGAAGACCCGAAGTTCATCGCGCGGCGCATGGTCATTTTCGCGAGCGAGGATATCGGTCTGGCGCAACCGACCGCGCTCGTCGTCGCCAATGCGGTCTTCGAAGCGGTGAACAAAATAGGATATCCCGAAGCGACGATAAATCTCGCGCACGGCGTCGCCTACCTCGCGCAGTGCAAAAAAGACCGCCGCTCGTACGATGCGATTTTTGAAGCGCTCGACGACGTGAAAAAATTCGGTAACCTCCCCATCCCGATGAAAGTCCGCAATGCCCCGACGAAACTCATGAAAAACCTCGGCTACCACAAGGGGTATGAGATGTATCCCTCGAAGAAGCTCGGGACAGGCGACCCAGAATCCTACCTTCCCGACAAACTGAAGAAAAAGAAATACCTCAAATGACCCATGCTATTTCTACGCTATAGCGTAATTATAGTATGCCCCTCTCACCCCCAACCCCAATACTTCAGTTTAAACTGAAGTATTGGGATTCAACAAACTCAAAAAGAAAAAGTATTTGAGGAACTAATCCATCAGCGGCTTTTTGATGTCGACGTTGGTCGTCTGGTAGACCCAGTTTATCCAGTTGGAAAAGAAGACCTGCCCGTTGGCACCCCAATTCTTGAGGGGCGTTTTTTTCTCGTTGCCGTCGGGAAAATAATTCAGCGGTCTATTGATACCGATACCCGCAGCTTTGTCGCGGAAATATTCCTCCGCAATATCACTGCGGTCGTATTCCGGGTGCCCCTGCATGTATATCTCGCGGCCCCTGCGCCCCACGATGAGGTGGGCACCGAGCTCCTTGTTGTCGATAAGGATTTCCAATTCCTTGTGCCGCTTCACATCGCGGCCCGCCACTCCCCTCCAGCGCGAGTGCGGGATGAATATCTCGTCATCCATGCCCGAAATCAGCGGGGAGCCGGACTCGTGATGAACGCGGTGGAGGAAAATCCCGAATTTCTTTTTCGAATATTTTTGCGGACGGATGCCGTAGTGATAATAGAGTCCCGCGTGCACCGCCCAGCAGCTTAGAATGGTCGAGGTGACATGCCGCTTCGCCCAATCGAGGAATTTCGTGAACTCTTTCCAGTAGCGGACATCCTCAAAGGCGTACTCTTCGAGATTGGCGCCCGTGATGATGAGCCCGTCGAGGCCGCGCGCCCTCACTTCACTCATGGTTTTGTAGAACGCATCGAAGTGACCCTGTTTTGAATTGGACTTATGTTCGTCGAAGTACACGAAGGTCGGGCGTATCTGGAGCGGCGTGTTGGCAAGCAAGCGCAGGAGCTGGAGCTCTGTCCGCTCGACGACCGCGCTCGGCATGAGATTCAGTATTCCTATTTCAAGCGGCCGGATGTCCTGCTTTCTCGCGCGCTCGGTGGATATCTCGAATATCTGCTCGCGTTTGAGATATGCAAACGCCGGCAACTTTTTATTGACGATGAGGGCCATAGGGAGGTCCTCTTAAAATAGCACCTGCGGCTACGGAAGCAAAAAGAAAAAGTATTCCGAGTGATTCCTAGAAATCCCAATACTTCATTTTAAAATGAAGTATTGGGATTAAGAAAATTGAAAAAGTTAATGTGGTTGCGGCGCGCAAGGAATTGAACCTCGCGCGCCGGAGTCTTGTTTAGTCACCGCCCGCCCTTGGACTTGGATTGTTTTGGCGGGAATGGCGGTGCGATGAAAGCCATCGCTATCGCCGCCATCAACAGTACCAATCCCAATCCGGGATTTTGGAGTGCGACGTAGATTAACCCGCCCAAAAAACCCAAGACGGCAGCGATTTCGATAAAGAGCCTCATCGGCGCCTCCTTACGTAGAAGGAAAGTTGGACCGTAGTAGAATTGTACCGCGTATAAGTCATTTTGTCAATGGTATGTACGTCGCACAATATATTGGTACAGTGGATAGATGGCATCGGACCTTAAGGGACTCAAAACGCAGTTTCTCGAATATATCGAGATAGAGAAGGGGCGGAGCGTGAAGACGGTCGAGAATTACGACCGGTATCTCAACCGCTTTTTGACGTATGCAAAAGCGAAGTCCCCTTCCGATATCACCGAGCAGGTGGTCCGCGAGTTCCGCATTGTCTTGAACCGCTCCGGCGGGGTTTCCGGCACGATGAAAAAGAACACGCAGAATTATCACCTCATCGCTCTGCGCGCCTTCCTCGAATTTTTGCGCAAGCGCGATATCGAATCACTCAATCCCGAGCGCATCGAGCTGGCGAAGACTGCCGGTCGCGACCTCGACCTCATTACCGCCGACGAACTCAACAGAATAATGAAAGCGCCGGCGGGGCCGGAACTCGCGGCGTTGCGCGATCGTGCGATGCTCGAACTTCTTTTCTCGACGGGACTGCGCGTGTCGGAACTGTGCAACCTCAACCAGGACATCGACCTTTCCCGCGACGAATTTTCCGTGCGCGGCAAGGGCGAAAAAGTGCGCGTGGTCTTCCTCTCCCCTTCCGCGAAAAAGGCCGTGGCGGAATACCTGCAAAAGCGCGGCGATATGTCGGAAGCCTTGTTCGTGAGCTACGGGAGAGCCGGTGCAAAGGGAAAGGACCTGCCCCGCATCACTCCTCGTTCAGTCGAGCGCCTCGTAAAACAATATGCCATCAAAGCGGGCATCACCCGCAAAGTGACGCCGCATGTCATCCGGCATTCATTCGCAACCGACCTTTTGGAGAACGGCGCCGATCTGCGTAGCGTGCAGGCACTCTTAGGTCACGCCAACATCGCGACGACGCAAGTCTACACGCATGTCACCGACAAACACCTCAGAGAGGTGCACAAAGCTTTTCATGGGAAAACGCAGGCACTAGCATTTCATGCCTGCCCTCCGAAGCCTTGGCGCAGGAGGGGGAAACGCGGGAGTTAGTCAGCGCGCGCCTCGGAGGACGAGAGGATGCGGGTGGTAGCGCGTGTCCTCGTGCCGCCGGATGTGGACGGCATTGGAGTAGCGCGGCGCCTGTGCGATTCGGGGCGTGTGCACGCGGAACATGCCGGCATAATCGTCGCGTACCGCCCTGAACACGCTCCACTCGCGATGTCCGTGCTCACGCGGGCCCGCAAAAAGGTGCAGCTGCTTTTCATTGATGGGATGTTTCATACATAGGTGAAGACGGCTTGTGCGCTTTTGTATTACTGCCTCGTGCATGGTCCAATAGTATTTACTTACGGTACTCACGACGTATGATGTTTGCATGAAACTCGTCTCGTGGAACGTCAACGGCATACGAAGTGTCCACAAAAAAGGGGCGCTCGTACCCTTTCTTGAGCGGGTGAAACCGGATATTGCGTGCTTCCAAGAGACCAAGGCAGAGGAGCACCAATCCGAAGTCGACCTTCCCGAATACGAGGAGTACTGGAATTCCTCGACGGCACGCAAAGGCTACAGCGGGACGGCTATTTTCACGAAACAGAAGCCTTTGGCCGTATTGCTCGGTTTGCCGGAGGAAATCCTCAAAAAATACGACATGACCGGCGACGGATACGGGGACCCCAATAAGGAGGGGCGGGTTATTGCCCTTGAATTCAAGGATTTTTTCATCGTGACGGTCTATACACCAAATGCCAAAGATGACCTGAGCCGCCTCGCCCTTCGCCACAAGCACTGGGACCCCGCTTTTTTGGCCTATTGCAAGCAACTGGAGAAGAAAAAACCCCTTATTATATGCGGCGATCTGAATGTGGCGCATACCCCCGACGACCTTGCCAATCCGAAGCCAAACGAGGGTAAAAAGGGCTTCACGAGGGAGGAGCGTTCGGGCATCGACGCCATAATTGCGGCTGGTTTTGTGGATATTTTCAGGCATTTCACCAAGGGTAGCGGCCACTACACGTGGTGGAGCCACTTTGCGAATGCACGGGCACGCAACGTCGGGTGGAGGATAGACTACTTTTTCGTGAGCCGGAGCCTCGTTCCGCAGGTGCGTTCCGCCAAAATCCACCCGGATGCGCACGGTTCCGACCACTGCCCCATTTCGATAGATATTGGATTTTAGCCATTTTTTGAATACAGACCTAAAGGACACCCCATTTGGGGCGATATCCCCACCCTGTCCTTTACAATGTCCTTTACCCGTGTATCCTATAGGACAGGGATTAAAGTTGCGCGTTTTAATCCTTCCATAGCTTCGCGCCAAAGATCTTTCATTCTTCGCAAACCTAAACCTCAAACAGCAGGGACTCCGTTCTTGCCAACGAGAAACAAGGTGCAAGAAGGGCTATATGCCCGGGATGTCAAACAGGCACACAACACCTACAGGATGCATAGCATCCAAAATTATAGGAATAGTGCCCTCGTTACGTCCTAAAACTCCAGGCGCCAGGCGATCAAGGCCGTTTTCCAGTGATGGGCACACGTCTCATAGAGATGTACGCGTGCCCCCTCTGGGGGCGGCCTTTTGGCTTTTCCGGTTCTGACACATCGAACGCCTTTCCCGATCCCCGACCGCCGAAGACCCGTAATTCCTAAAAAAATCTGGACACATGTCGGCCGCCCGTGGTAGCCTCCGTCGATATGCTCATACCCCTGCTCATAACTTTCCGGGAAACCCTTGAAGCGGCGATCGTTGTCGGCGTCGTTCTCACGTTCCTCGTGAAGACTGACCAGAAGTTTTTCAATACATACGTGTGGCGCGGCGTCGGAGCGGGTATTCTCGCCTCCGTATTCCTGGCGGCCGTCCTCGAAACGTTTTTCGGCGGGTTTACGGGCCGGACGGAAATGCTTTTCGAAGGAATGTTGATGCTCGTGACCGCCGTGTCCATCACGTGGATGATCCTCTGGGTGCACCGGCAGAAAGATGTCGCGAAAAAGATCAAGGAAGATGTCGCGCGCCACATTGAGAAGGGATACGGCATCGGTATCTTCATTCTTACCGCGACAGCGGTGCTCCGGGAAGGCACCGAGACCGTCCTGTATCTGAAAGCGAGCAGCATCGTCGCACAGTCGAACCAGCTCATCGGCGGGACGCTCGGCATTCTCGCGGCATTGGCACTCGGATACGCCCTCTTCCGCTTCGCGCTCCGGATTAATCTATCCATGGTCTTCACCGCCACCAATGTGTTCCTCATCATGTTCGCCGCGGGGCTCGTCGCGCACGGCGTTCATGAATTCCAAGAGCTCGGCGTCTTGCCGGTCTTCTCTTTCGATCCGGTATTCAACATCGCGCATGTACTCGACAATCAAAGTTTTCTCGGGAGTTTACTCCGGACACTGTTCGGCTACACAAGTACTCCGACGCTCCTTGAGCTTGCCGCGTACACGTCGAGCATCGCGGGCATCCTGTGGCTGAAACGCGTGGCAGACCGCACGCTCCGTGCTTATTGAACGTGATGTTTTTCACGTAGCTTCCTGACGGCCGCGTCGTCCTCCTCCGCTTTCCGGTCTTTCCCCTCTTCTCCGAGTTCGCGTAATTCTTTTTCAGGCAACTTCGCTAATTCTTGTGCGCGGCTTTCCAGATATTCTTCCGTATTTTTCTTGGGGTCGTCCAATACTTCCTCAAGGAGCGCGTGGAGTATCCACCCGATGCGCGGTCCTGCGGCCTCGCCCATTTCGATGAGGCGTGTACCGTCGATCTTGAGCATACCGACGGAAATAGGGTCTCGCATCGCCTCATCCACCATCGACATGTATTTACGCAAACGGAACGGATGCGCTTTCGGCCTGCCGGTGCCGATGCGGTCGCAGACGCGCAGGTTCAAGAGATCGTTGATATTTTCTTTTCCTACGCGCGCGATTACACGCCGCACCGCCGAGAGCGTGACGACATCCGGATCCGAGAAGAACATGTGCATGCGGACGAAGGTCGTCACCTTTCCGACCGTTTCTTTCGGGAATTTGAGGTCGTTGAGGATCTTTTTTGCCATGCGCGCGGAGACCACGTCGTGGCCGTGGAATGTCCAGTCTTTTTTCTCCTCCGACCACACGCGCGTCGCCGGCTTGCCCACGTCGTGCAGGAGTGCGGCGAGCCGCACATCAAGCGGCCAGTCTTTGTCTGCGGCGTGCTGGAGGCTTCGCATGAGATGTTCGAATACATCGAACGAGTGGGCCTGATTCTGCGCACAGCCGATACCCTCTTCCAATTCCGGGATGACGTACTTCAGAATGCCGAGTTTCTGTGCGACGTAGAGCGCCTGCATGGGCCGCGGGCTCTGTACGATGCGGATGAGCTCGTCGCGGACGCGCTCGCGCGAAATCTTGCCGAGCTGTGCCGACTGCGCGGCAATGCCCTCGGCTGTTTGCGCGTCAATAACGAAATCAAGCTCGGCCGCGATACGCACCGCGCGCAACATGCGTAGCGCGTCTTCCTCGAATCGTTCGTGCGGATTACCCACCGTCTTCACGCGCTTCGCCTCGAGGTCCTCGCGGCCGCCATGCTCATCGACGAGGGCGCCGCGGGCGGCATCGTACGCGATGGCATTGATGGTGAAATCGCGACGCTTCAGGTCGTCAGAGAGGCTGTCGCTGAATTGCACTTCGTCGGGATGCCGCGCGTCCGCGTACTTCCCTTCCGTGCGGTACGGCGTCACCTCGATGACCTTGAGCCGCGGGTCGTCGGACTCGGTGACCACACCGACGGTACCGTAATCATTTTCGTAAAAGGTGTCCTTGAAAAGCGACTGTATCTTCTCCGGCGTCGCGTTGGTCGTGATATCCCAATCCTTCGGCTCGCGGCCGATGAGAAGATCGCGTACGCACCCGCCGACGAGGTATGCCTCGAATCCCGCCGCCTGAAGCGCGTCGGAGATGTCGCGCACTTCTTGCGGGACCTTGAGAGGCATCGATTCCATTGCGTCATTGTAACTCACAAGTGATTGTCATTGCTCCCGCCAGGATTCGAACCTGGAACGTCAGTTCCGAAGACTGATGTGAGATCCATTTCACCACGGGAGCTAGTGAGGGACAAAGTGAAAGCCTACTTTCATTTTTCCCGAGTGACGATTCCGTATGCTTGAGGCCTACGGGAGCGTTCACGCATAATACGCGTGCGTAGTCTTGAATACAATCGGTGCGGGCAGGGGGAATCGAACCCCCGACTCAATCTTGGCAAGATCGTATTTTACCACTAAACCATGCCCGCAGACGTCTCATATACTCGCATAGTATTTCTTTCCCATCAACTCGCGCGGTAAAAGCCGAAGCCACTCCAGAACTTTCTCCTTAAAGTACGTGCTCAAAACCATGGCGTTCCCTACTCCGTGGGAAAGTTTACGTTTCTTATGTCGGCCCTGAATAGTGACGCATTTTTGGAAGTTATTTCTAGGTATTCCGGATTTGGCAGACCAATAGTCCGTACATTCGTCTGCATCCAGGTCTGGATATATAAGAACTGACCCTTTTATTTTCTCAACCGGTATTTGACAGACCTTCTTTAAGAACAAGACAAATAGACGCACCAACTCGGGGTCTGTATTGCAGAGCCGCACCTGTCCCCGAGTCCTCTTGTCCCCTTCTCCCCAATAGAGCATGAGACCCGCAATAAAGAGCGGATTGTATTTTAATTCTACAAATTCTTTTCGCGCCTCACGCCGGGCTTCCTTATAGACTTTCTTTAGATGTTCACCGCGGATCTGATCAAGTTTCCGTATACGTTCCGTACTTACAATATCGGCCGCTGTTGTGAGTTTCTTGCGAATATCTCGTGACCAATCCGCACCGCTAAACCAGTCCGAGAGTGTTGCCTTCGGTATTCTGAGCACACCATGTATCTCGGAATAGCTCTTGCCTTGGCGACGCATCTTAACGGCAAGCGTCTTATCAGTTCGCATTACTGTAGGATACCATGGGAGTTCGATTCCCCGTATCCGCACAGAGTTATTTACGAGCTGCGGGCAGGGAGATGACCGTCAGGCTACCGCGGTCGTTCCAGAACGCCGCGAGAAGACCGGCGAGCGCTATGAGGACCGCGATAGCGGGCACCCACGGGCTTATGCGGCAGCTTTCCACCAAGTACCAGAAGCCGAAGAGGAGGATGAACGGGATCGTGATAGCACTGGCGACCCATTCTTTACCGTATGCGGGCGGGATTTGCGACGGCCTCCAGAAGAGCGCGGCGATAACGATAAGCGCATACACCGCGAGCAGGAAGAACCATATCCGCACCGCTCCCCCGTCCGCCACACAGGCACTGCGGAGATTGTTTTGGATGCTTGCGAGTAGCGGCGATGTCGCTGCCGCACCTCCCGTGGTCGCCGGAGTAGGCGTCACCGGAGTAGGAGGCGTCACCGGTGTCGGCGCCGGTTTGGCCGGAGCCGGAGTCGGTGCCGGTGGAGTCGGTCGAACGATAGGCGACGGTGAGATCGGAGTGATGACTGCAACGCTTCCGGACGATTGGACGGTGGCCGTGACGACCGAAATGCAGACGGGCTGACCGGACCCCTTTGCCGAGAGCAGGGTGACTGCTACGGGCAGGGTGCCGTTTATCGGTGTCGCCGCCACGTCTACGTGGATCTGTACACTTCCGGAGGGGCCCGCACGCCGCGTCATTGTGTTGAACGGGATAGAAGTCCCCCCTGCCGAGCCAATGAGGGCTACGTAAGAGGTGTCATGCACATAAAACTCGAACGAATTGAGCGCACCGCCGTATACATACGGGGTGAACCCTGATACTGCTAAAGGTGTGCAGGTGGAGCCCCCCAGAGGCAGGATCTGAGCCGTCTGCGCCGAGAGTTCGGCCGCCGACGCCTGCTTTGGAATAATAATGAAACTGACGAGAACTGTGGTAAGAGCGAAAAGGAGCGTAAAGAGCAAAAAACGGATTGCTGTGTTTGTTTTCATAATGGCCTTACGCTAGTACGGAGGCGGCATTACAGTCAAGGGACAAAGTGTGTTGTTATACGGAAAGAACGCGATTTTTTTGAGCGTGTTCTTTTCAGAATTCTAAGGGACATCAGACAGTAATCCCCCGCCAATTGCCCGCGATGCGGCACGTTTCCAATAAACGACGTTCCCAGTGGATATTTTCTGAGTAACCTGTGGACAACTCTGTGGATATGTGGATAAAGGACAAGAAAATGGTCTTAAAGACGTCCTTTTTGGATAGAAAACGCATATTTATAGCCATATTCTATAAAAAGCCTGATTATTCCTGAAGGACAGACCCAAATTATGTTTCTTAAGTAACACTTTGGCCATGTTTTCACGTGAACCACCCAGGGTTACGATTGCCTCAAAAGAGTGAAATATCCCCAGAGAAGCATGATTACCTTAGCTTTTCCGGCTATACAATGGCATTCAATGATTCCAGACGCTATACGGAAGGACGTCGGGAGGGGAGGTGAAGACATTGCGTGCGAATTTCTTACCCGTCACGGGTACAAGGTCATAGATCGCAATTACCGCAGGAAGTGGGGCGAAATTGACATCATCGCGGTCAAGGATAATACGGTGCGATTCGTCGAGGTCAAGGCTGTTACACGTGAAATATCCAAGCTCGATGGTTCACGTGAAATGGACTATCGGCCGGAGGAACTTGTCCACCACAGCAAACTGCGGAAAGTCGCAAGGACGGCAGTCCTGTACATGGAGGAGAAGGGGGACGAGAGGGAATACCAAATAGACGTCGTCGGCGTGATTATGGACGAGAAAAAAAGGACGGCTCGGTGCCGGCTTTTTGAGCAAGCACTGGAGGACAACCTTTAAAGGACATGATAAAGGACAGCCACTTACCAATGTATGTCCTTTAAAGTTACGTGGCGACGATAGCTTTTGGGATTTTCGCTATCTCCCAAAGTGTGTTACTCTTGAGTTTGTGCAAGAGTCTGTAAAACGCTGTAAGTACTGTGGCGGACTTTATCCCGAAGATGCGTTTGGAGTAGCCTTGACTACGCCGACCAAAGTCTATCGTCGCCGCAAATGTCGTGATTGTTACCGAGGTACGAAAAAGGCTCTAATCGCGCGCCATTACGAATGGCTTTCTGATTATAAGCATAAAAAAGGTTGCTACAGGTGCGGTGTAAAGGATCCAAGGGTTCTTGATTTCCATCATAGGAATAAAGAGGATAAACTGTTCGGGATAGGTGGTTTTCGGCGGGAAATTGGTTTTCAGAGGTTGAGCGACGAGATAGAAAAGTGTGAAGTTGTATGTGCAAATTGTCACAGAATTTTGCACGATGAGGATAGGAAAAACGGGGCGTAGTATACCGGTAGTACGCTTGGTTTGGGACCAAGTAGACCGAGTCCGATTCTCGGCGCCCCGATAACAGTCCGAGTAGCATAGTGATATGCTGTTCGCATGACGGAGCAAACCTCGCCAAACCCTAAAGGGCGCGATGCTTTCGGTGGGAAACTAGAAAAAGGCGTTTCAATTCGTGCAATTGTTGATGCGCTTTCGGTGGAGAATGTACGGGAAGCGTATTCTGGTTTGGTTGAAATTTCGGATCTCAAAGAGCATTTTGGTACCGACGGCCATATACTTGTTGTTCGTGGTGACAAAGCCTACGCGGACAAGGAGGATTATGATCCGGAAGTTGCAAATCCAAAGTTCTGGCTATATGAAAAGTTAATCCAATCGCCGGAGGTGCAAGAGGCCCTACAAAAACATCCCGAGTATAAATTATTCGACGGTGGCGGGTTTTCCTCACTCGCAGCATTGAGGCATCACGCGAAAAAACTAGGGCACAAGGCAGTTTTTGTTATGTCGGCGGGCATTGTTATTCCCGAAGATGTTCGAGCAGATGAAAACATAGAGATCATACAGGCTGAAGAACACGGAGAGTGGGGATATGTCGCCGCGCAGGCCAAGATACTCTCGGAAAGAAAAGATGTTATCCCCCTCCACCAAGCTTTGTATGGAGCTCGTGCGTTAGCCCCGATAGGCAATCGAGTTGTAGAGATGCTTAAAGAAAGCGGCGTCGAACCAAACAGCACGTACTGGACTATCGCAAGTGGCGCAAGCGTCATCGGCATTGGCGGAAAGATAAAAGAGGCTTTCCCGGAGGTAGAAACTGTTGTCGTCGAACCCGATATAAACAAAACAGTCGATCCTTCTTTGAAGCTTTCAGACCCCGTAGCAGTAAAAGCTTTCGCTAAAGACCAGCTCAGACATTATTCACTAAAGAATTGGGACAAGAAACATTCAGGAATATATCCGCTCCATATCGCTCGTCAAAACAGATATATGCTCGTAAAATCGGCAGCAACAGGAAAAGTTGCATTTGATAAAGTAGTCAATGTGTCGATGACAGAGGTGGAGAGCACCCGAAAACAGTTATCGCAAATCAGTCCGGAGTTTGATTGGACCAAAACAACCGCTCTCGCACTCGTCCCTGCCATACAAGCTGCAAAGAAGGGTCAGAATGTTGTTGTTATGAGTTATGGAAGGTTCATGCAGCACGAATCCACTGACGGAATCATCCTCGATGGGGGGGGTAGGGAAGTAGGATAGTCCGCGAGAGACCAAAGTCCCGACAAGGTATTATTGCGAGCGTTTGGAAATCTGCTCGATGAGGAGACGATTCAGCGCGGGGGCCTCGTGAGCCTTGAAATCAGCGGCTTGGGCCGCAATGTCGCCGCCGAGAATGAACGCGAGGTCGAAGCCCGATTGCACGGCAAGATCGCTGTTGATGTAGCTGAGTGTAATCGCCCGAAGGTCGCGCTCGGCGGTCGTCGCACCTTCGCTCGTGGTCGTTATGACACCGATGAGGCGCCCCCACGCGTTGACCACGGCACCGCCCGAGGAGCCGCTCTGCGCCTCGATAATTCCTCCCAAAGAAATGAGGTCCACCGTTTTTGTATGGAACGTGAGGAGGTCCTGTATCGGCGTGACCGATGACGCCGGATAGAGGTCGAACTGTGCCGCAATACCGCCGATGAACTCCGCCGGATAGCTTGCGACCAGAGCGAGGTCGCCCAGAAAACCGATGGCGTCGCGCGTGTCCACGGGAAGTGCGGGGAACCGGTCGGGCAGAGGCAGAGACGATTGCGTCGCGGGGCCGGTGACGCGCAGAAGGGCATAATCGTGCTCTCCCGTGCCCGTCGCGTGGTCCGCGAGGATGTCCTTGGCGTGTTCTTTCACCCACACCGGCGGAATATAGAGCACTTCGACGCTCCACCTAGGGGCTGCGGGAGCGCCGGTACGGATAACACACGACAGGTCCACCCGCGGGTCCTGCGAGAGGAGAACGTACTGCGCGACGTGTGCGTTGGTGATGATGACCCCACGCGGATCGATGATGACCCCCGACCCCGAGATGGGGCGGAGGCTCCCCGAGTGGGGTGCGCAGAGGATATTCACGAGCGCCGCACGCGTTTCTTCATTGACCTGCACGAATGTCTGCGGGGGAAAGGGATACGGATCTTGAATACGCACTACGGAAGAGTCGGTCGTCGTTCCGGTTTCCGGCGCCGAGGCCGGAGACGAAGAGGCCGTTTCCGTTTTCTGCGGGGGAGGAGGTGTGGTTTTCTTTACGGGCGCACTTTTTTCCGGTGAGGACGGGGGAGCACTCTTTGTTTCTGCTACGGCGGCAACGCTCGCCGTTTCCGATGTTGTGGTCGCAATGGTTTCCGTGGACGGGAGAGGAGCGGGGCGTGAGAGGTTTGTATTCGTGAGGAGGATGAGTGCAACAACGACGACGCCGAGTGCAGCGGTGTTGGCGAGGAGCGAACGGGTAGCAGGAGACATCGAAATGAATATACGCTTTCCCAAGAGTTTCCGCAAAAAAGAAATTCAGTGTATGCTTTCGTCTAATGCGGGATTGGTGTAATGGTAACACGGCAGTTTTCCAAACTGTAAATGCGAGTCCGATTCTCGCATCCCGCACTGCTTCGCTCTCTCACTTCGTTCGGGAGCTTCGCAGTGCACAGCACACGCAAAAAGAAAAAGCCGCGCTATGGCGGCTTTTTCACAACAACACTCTTGCGAGGGTTATTTAACAGCGTCCTTCAATGTTTTCGAAGCGCGGAATTTGGGCACGCGCATCGCCTTGATCTGGATGGATGCTCCTGTGCGGGGGTTCCTGCCCATGCGGCCGGCGCGCGTCTTTGCCTGAAAAATGCCGAGACCTGCGATGGAGACCTCCTCACCCTTCTTGAGGGTGTCGGTAATCATCGCGATGATAGCCTCTACCGCGCGCTCGCCGTCGGCCTTCGTGCAGGAGATAGTCGTCGCGACCCTCTCCACTAAATCCATTTTATTTGCCATACGTATATTTTTTTAATGGTTATAAATCTATGCTCGACCATCGGTAGATACCATTTTGAGCCGTATATTAGGGGTGTCAACCCCGTTAGAGATTGCGTCCATTTACGCACAAAATGTCAAATCTTGGCTGATGCTCTTGTCGGTCTGCGTGGAGCACAGGAGTTTCTCTAACGGGGTCAATTGACAAAAGCCCATTTCCCACAGCTTTTGAGCCGCCAGATAACCACCCAAAATATGGCTTAGTAGAGGCAAAGAATCTACTCTTTGTGGGTCAAGTTGTGTAGGGCGGTTCTCGTTTTCTCCGAGAAGTAACGCACAAACTCAACACTTAAGAGTCCAACGGCTTCATCAATTTCCATCCTGCCAAGTTCGACATTTCCTTCACTAGCCAGGCGAGACACGATTTTCTTCCAAGGTAGCCGATTTATTCGCAGTTCTAAAGTTCGAACGAGATCGGACAAAGTAATCGCGCCTCCTGCTTTACCTGAACGGGACATCTCATCGCTGAAAAGATCCCCTCTTTCCAGTCCCAACTTATTGAGTATAGTTGCGACCCTGTGGGGCGAAATGTCTCTAAGTTTGTACGTGTTTGACTGGTACGCGACGGCATTATATCGGATTTTTTGATACATGTTTGGTTCACATACTGCTGCCAACGCCTTTATCAAGCTGCCCGCATCTTCTTTGATGGAGGGAGCGGGGAACGGTAGGACGTTTTCGTCCCTCAGTTCGTTTACAATTTCTAAAGGGCCGTGACCCTCGAGATATCCAAGAACTGCGTGTAGTAGTATAGACTCTGGCCATTTTGCACCCGTAGGCGGATGCTTGAATATGTCGCCGCGGATTATATTGTGGAATTCTTTTAATCGGTCGTAGCACTCCGAATCTTTCAACGCAAGGACGTCTTCAATGGGGAGCGGCTCAACAGGCATTCTGTCTCCCTCCTTCCGTTCAGGATGTGGCTTTTCTATTTTTCTACCAGATTTCGTTGCCTCCATACGGAAACATTAGCATGCTCCTGCCCGCTGGCCATTAGCGGGCGTACTCGATGACCCGTGTCTCGCGAATGACGCTGATTTTTATCTCTCCGGGGTACTGCATGTCTTTTTCTATGTTGCTTGCAGTGTCCTTGACAGGAATATGCCAAAGTATATACTTTAGCATATGAATACTAGAACGAGCATTCTTATCAAGACGGATAAAAAAGTCAAAGCGGCGGCGCAGAGGGCGGCCAAAGAGGTCGGCATTCCGCTTTCGACTATTTTGAGCGCGTATTTGCGACAGTTTGCGCGCGAACAGCGGATAGAATTCGGACCGGAGAGAATGTCAAGAAAGATGGAGCGGAAACTTGCCGCTATCGAACGTGATCTCAAAACCGGGAAAAATATCTCACCAGGATTTTCTTCCGCGAGGGACGCGATTGCGTGGTTGCGCTCTCAATGATTATCCATTTTCATACGCGTTTCGTGAAAATGCGCGCAAAATTGTCCGCTAGCGTGAAAGAGCAATGCGATGTGCGGATAGAACTCTTTGTGCATGAACCATTCAATCCGGCCCTATACAACCATGCGCTCACGGGAAAATATGCAGGGTATCGAAGTATCAATGTCACCGGTAGTCACCGGGCGCATTTTAAAGTGATCGGAGAAGACGAAGTCGTCTTTGTGAGAGTTGGCACGCATCCCCAACTGTACGGCGAGTAAGAATTTTATCTCGCGTACTCAATAACGCGTGTCTCCCGTATTACCGAAACCTTTATTTCTCCGGGATATTGCAATTCCTTCTCAATTTTATCTGCAATATCCCTCGCTAATTTCCTCGCTTCGAGGTCGGTGATGGCTTCGGGCTTCACGATGACGCGGATCTCACGGCCGGCGGCGATGGCATAGCTCTTCTCGACGCCAGGCTGGCCGTTGGCGATAGCCTCCAATTCGGTGAGGCGCTTGATGTAATTCTCCACCGAATCGCGCCGCGCGCCGGGGCGTCCGCCCGAAATGGCGTCCGCTACCTGCACGATCATTGATTCGGGGGTTTCGTACGGGTATTCCTCGTGGTGCGCCTGCATGGCTTTCACCACCGCTTCGTCAATGCCGAATTTCTGCAATATCCTGCGGCCGATCTCGACGTGCGTTCCCGGCACTTCGTGGTCCACCGCCTTCCCGATGTCGTGGAAGAGAGCTCCCGCGCGCGCGGTCGCCTCGTTGGCGCCGAGCTCTACCGCAAGCATGCCCGCCAAGTGCGCGACTTCGACCGAGTGGTCCAGGACATTCTGGCCGTAGCTCGTGCGGAAGTAGAGACGACCGAGGATCATGAGGAGTTTCGGGTCGAGGTTGGGGACGCGGGCCTCGTACGCCGCCTCGGACCCTTTTTTCTTGATGATGGTATTGATCTCTTCCTCGGCCTTTTTGACCATTTCCTCTATTTTTGCCGGCTGTATGCGGCCGTCGAGGATGAGATTCTCGAGCGCGATGCGCGCGATCTGGCGGCGGATGGGGTCGTACGAGGAAAGCGTGATGGTGCCCGGCGTATCGTCGACGATGACGTCGACGCCGGTCGCGCGTTCGAACGCGCGGATGTTGCGGCCTTCCTTGCCGATGATCTTCCCCTTGATCTCGTCGTTGGGGAGCGTCATCGTGGTCGCCAAGACGTCGGAGACGACGGAATTCCCGAGGCGGTGCACGGAGGTCGTGAGTATCTCTTTGGCACGCTGTTCGAGGCGTTCGTTGCCGCTTATTTCGAGCTTGCGCATCCGGCCCTCAAGATCGGTCTCATACTGTTTTTCTATCGATTTGATGAGGTCGCCCCTTGCTTCTTCGGCGGAGAGGTTGGCGACTTTCTCCAATTTTTCCTGCTGGGCGCGGACGAGCTCGTCGGCCTTCTCTTTTGCCGTCTGCACATCCGTCTGCTTCTTCGTGAGCGACTCGGATTCAGACTCAAGGTTCGTCTGCCGCTTATCGAGAAGTTCCTCTTTGCGCACGAGACGCTCCTCCGTCTGCTTCAGGTCGCGTTCGCGCCCCTTGAATTCCGAGGAGAGATGCTCTTCTTTTTCTTTGGCCTTTTGTTCGGCCTCCGCCGTGATCTTCTTTGCGCGCTCCTCCGCATCGAGGCGCATTTTGCGGATCTCAAGCTCCAAAGAGCCCCGCTTGCCGAGGGTGATAATGAGGCGCAGGAAATATCCTATGCCGATGCCTAAGGCACCCGCCAGCGCGATGAGGATGAGGGTTATTTGTATTGACATACGCGTCGGGTTTCCCGCCGCGTGAGTGTTATGTGCGCGACAAAACTACCAGCGTCTTAGCTACACGAGTAAGTGCTTGGAGCGCTTCCATAGGCTCACTAACGGACGAAATGAAATTGAAATTCATACTAATGG
>Ga0209542_10004318_pt1 | contig 29296 bp, 25 predicted proteins | sample RifCSPhighO2_01_FD_184028 | JGI IMG/M metagenome (GOLD analysis project Ga0209542, IMG submission 184028) | Soil microbial communities from Rifle, Colorado - Rifle CSP2_plank highO2_0.1 (SPAdes) (version 2) | ecosystem: Environmental > Terrestrial > Deep subsurface > Rock core/Sediment ... | reverse complement strand
CGCAAAGCCCAAACCATTTATTTCAATAAAGGGAAAGCCCATGGTCCAATGGGCTCTAGAATCTTTAACTAATTCTGGATTTGAAATTCCCGCAAGCAATATGGTCTTTATTTGTAGGCAGGAACAGGAAGACGAGTTTGGATTCTCTGGAAAGTTAAAAGAAATTTTCGGGCAGGACATTAATGTTGTATTTCAAACAACCCCCCTTAAAGGCGCTACAGACACTGTTTTGGTAGCAAAAGAATTTTTAAACACAGACGAGGACGTTATCGTTTCTGACTCTGATCACTACTTTGACGCAACGAGTCTTTATGAAACTATACAAGCAAAAGACGAAGATGTAGCTGGGGTAATTCCAGTCTTTCAACCCCCTGACAAAGAGCCTAAATGGAGCTTTACTTTGTTTGACGAAAATAAAGTTGCGTTAGCTGTAGGCGAAAAAGACGCCGAATTAGCCGCAAAAGGTGCATGGGCAAATATTGGAGGATATTATTTCGCAAAAGGTAAATATTTTGTAGAAGAGGCAGAAGAAATGATTGCTTCAGGGGATATGTACGGCGCCGAAGGCAAAAAGGAGTTCTATGTTGCCCCAATTTATGACAGGATGATTAAAAAAGGCAAGAAGATAATGGTCGCAAAGATTCCACAAGTGTGGGGTTTGGGAACTCCGAAGGATGTTGAGTACTTCCTGGAAAACTTCAAAGAATAATGAAAATTCATAAATATGAGAATTTTATCAAGGGTTGGTTTGTCGGAGATTTTCCGAAAGCTCTAACGCGGACAAAGAATTTTGAGGTGGCAGTTAAAGTGTATAAAAAGGGTGATAAAGAGGATGCCCACTTCCATAAAGTGGCAGAAGAAATGACCATGGTCGTTTACGGAAAATGCAGAATGAACGATTTGATTCTGGAAAAAGGTGATTTAGCAGTAGTTGAGCCGGGGGAATCGGTCGAATTTGAAGCTTTAGAGGATTCGTCTAATGTGGTCGTTAAAATTCCTTCTGTTAAAGGAGATAAATATTTAGTGGGTTAAAGTTTTGTTACTTCTTTTGGGTAGTCGGTGCAGAAGTAATCGGCGCCAGCTGCCTTTATTTGTTCTATTCTCTTGAGTAATGTGGGCACGTCTTTTGCATCGGAGTGTGATTCTCCGCCATATAAGCCTGGGGAAGTTCCATGCAACTCAGGCGTGACAAGGGCAATAAAGAGGCCGGCCTCGTGTAATCTTGCAAAGTTTTCCGGGGTGTAGAATTGTTTGTTTGTTCCGTTTTCTCCTGCCGTATCCCACTCGTCACCCCATACTCCATCAACAAGCCCTTCCCCCTTTAACCTTAACGCTTCTTCAACTGTTATTAGCGTGTTGCCTACAGCCTCGTTGTAGCGGTCGATGTCATAAGGGTGTGCAACAGAAGGTGCGAGTCTTAAAGTCGGGAATTTTCCTTTCAAGACTTTGGCAGTTTCCGGCTTAACATCAAAGACAAGAAGTTGAGGAAAAATATCTTTGTGTTTGCCTAATGCTTCCATAATTATTTCTAATGTTTCTGGAGTTTGGAAGCGAGTCTTCATATGGAGAGCGTTAACAGTCGAATCGCTTTTTCTGATTAAATCCATTACCTCATCAAAAGTAGGGATTCGACCATTAGCAAGAGGAATTTGAAGTAATTCTTCGGTAGTCAGATCTGCAACATTGCGTTCGTCTCGCCCTTCTGTTAGACGTTTAAGTGAGGCGTCGTGCATGACGATAATGCCGTCTTTGGTAGGGTTTGGGTCAAACTCTATACTGAAACCGCGACTAAAGTGGTTTTGGAAGGCCTCAAAGCTACTTTCGGAGAAGAAATCTGGCTTACTTGGTTCAAGCCCTCTGTGGGTTATAATTCCTTGTTTGCCGATCATTAAACTAAGGATACTACTTTTTCTTAGGAGCGAAGCCTTTGTAGTCTGTATACACTTCAGCAAGTCGAGACTGAACTCGTGCTACTAGTTCTTTATTGCCGTAAACTACAACTCCAGAATCTATTGTTGGGGTCTCTCCTGTTAAAAGGTCAATCATAGTTCCACCAGCTTCGCAAATAGTTGCTTCCCCGCCGCCTTTTGCATCCCATATTCCTCCGATACAGTCAGTCAAGCCAAAAAGTGTTGCTCCCTTTGCAACGTCAGCTTCATAAGCAATATTGCTTCCAAACGAATCGTGAGAAAAGGTGAGTTCTTTCCCTTCTCTTTCTGCATCTTCCATTGCGAAATCTCTTAAACTTTTCAAGGCTGCGTCTTTTAGGTAGTCGTTTGTGGTTTTAAATAAAGAATCATAGGCAATAGTTGCGCCATTTAGAGATGTTTTAGAAGAAACATGTACTCTTTTTGCTTCACCTGTAGGTCTAAACTGATCGTCAAGCTTTACTAAATAAGTTCCATGGCCGCGGACTGCCCAAAGCAACTGCCTTCTTCCAGGGTAAACAATTGCACCAGCTAAATACTCACCTGTCTTTTTGTTGTCTACCTGAACTCCACATGTAAATTCAGGCTTTCCTTCGATGAATGGTCTAGAGCCGTCAAGAGAATCTGCATACCAAATTCTTTGTGCTTCTTCGCCTCTACGAAGGTCGAAGGCTTTGTGATATCCTGACTCTTCAACAAGTATGTCGTCATGAGGATATTTGTCTCTTAAGATTTCAACTATTCTGGCGTCTCCTGCCACATCGGCCATTGTTTTTGGGGTTTCGTCAGCCTTCCATTCAATTCGACTATCATCTACTGGCTGTCCATCGTAATAGCTCCAAACAATTCTTGCGGAGGCCAAAACAGCTTCAACAGCGGTATTTCTGAGCTCGATAAGCTCGGGGTTTTGAAGACCTTCTGGGCTAGCTAACCTACCTATTCCTGAACCGATTTCTGGTTGTGGCATACTACTTATATTATATCATAATGGCTAATTGCGCGCAAAATTGCTCAGTCTTGACGCGGCGTGGGAGTAAGCTATATGCTATTCTGAATTAAATGCAAGTTTTAGATCTATCTTCAAAACCGCGTGTAAAAGGTGCAAAACATTGGTTTCAAGAAATTAACCAGCTTTATCACCCAACAGGCGAGTTTGAGCAAGATTCGCAAGACATCGTTTATTCATACGATAATCTAAACACCACTAAATTTGTTCCGATTCTTCTTAAAGAGTGGTTTTACTTGGTTAAAGAGGGTGGCTACCTAGTAATTGATTATATTCCCAACAAGAGAAGTAACTTCAAAAAACTAGAACAACAAATGTGGTGGTTGTGGAAAGGGAAGTACGATATTGTTTACCATGGAAAAATTGAACAAAGAGCACAGAACAAAGAACAGATTATAGATTTTGTTAAGAACCCTCCAGACCAGCCCGACCCGTCTAAAGAGGACGGTAGTTATTTTAGGTTTGTTGTCAAAAAACTCGAATCAACAAAAATTCTAGGAGACTCTGTTGGAAAGTGGACGTTTGGAATGCTTACCATGGGTGATAGAAACGAGTGGGTTGAAGAGATATTTGCCGCTATCAGAAAACAAAAGATCCCGCATTACGAGGTAATCGTTTGCGGAAAGTATTTTGACCGCGATGAAAAGGATTTTACCTATATTCCATTTGGTCAAAGGTTGTTTAAACCTGGTGGGTGGAAAGGGTGGATTACGAAACAGAAGAACTTAATTGCAAGAAATGCTAAATATGAAAACGTGTGTATTATGCATGACCGAATTGTTTTAGATGACAATTGGTTTAAAGGTGTAAAGAAATATGGAAACACCTTTGAACTCATGTGTGTTAAACAAACTTTACGAGGTACCGCAATTAGGTCTGGTGATTGGATTACATACGGATCAAATACTTTGGATTTGCCGTATAACATCGCGAAATTAGATTACAAAGATTGGGACGAGCAAATTTATGTGGGAGGCATGCTTACCATCCTCAAGAAGAGTATTGCTAAAGAATGTCCTTGGAGCGAAATTCGCTACTGGGGGGAAGAAGATGTGGAGCTAACTTTTAGACAAAGAGGTCACGGTTACCTAGCAAGATTCAATCCTTATTCTTCTATAGAAGCTTTGTCTTGGAGATTTGGCGAGTTGCCATCGAAATACTATCTTTCGCAAGGATTGTTACCCAAAGACATGCTTTTAAGAAGGTTTATGCGACAATTGAATAAGTTGGTATTTTCTGTACCAATTTTGAGGGAAGCGACATCGCCTTTAGTCGTTATGTTTATTAAATCAAGACTTTACAGGTTTTTAACAAGCCATTAGAATGAGACTTCGTTAAATTATGTTAAAAAAATTCGCAGAAAACAAAATTGCCCACATTCTTCTAGTTGCAGTTGTTGCATTTACTACTTTCCTCCCTGTACTTGATATGTTTTTCTATTTAGATGAGTGGGGGGCTCTCTACGACTTTACTCACAAAGATTATGTGTATTCCACGTTTACGACCAACAATTATTACATTCTTTATTCTTGGTTTAAGCTTAATGCAGCAGGATATTATTTTGTCGGAACATTAATTTATGCCCTGTCTGCAGTGCTTTTCTATATTTTTGCAAGCGGATTACTTAAGAATAAAATGCTGGGGCTTATAGCAGCACTTTTATACGCAACTTCACCGGTTGGTTCAAATACAGCGACGATGATTTGGACTTATGTTGCCGAAGGCGGGTACCCGCTTACCATCATGCTTCTTATGCTTCTTTATCTTTTTTGGAGATATTTTACTGAAAAGAAACTTGTCTATTTTGTTTTAGTAACTTTAGGTTTTTTGTTTTTTGCCGAGCTTGAGCCAAGGCGTGTGTTTATATTTTTTCCCATACTATTTCTTTTTGATTATATCCTTAGCAATAAAAGATATATTCCGACCCTCGGATTTATTGCAAGACAAATTGTTCTTTTTGTAAGTTTTGTTGCGTATTACAGGTATGATGTAACTCTGTCAGAGTTGGTAACAACTGGAAAAATATTAATTGCAGAGTCGTCTCCTCTTGACGGAGGGGCGAAATTGGAATTAGGGATTCAATCTCTTATCCACATGAAGCCTCTGCTTACATTAACAAACATTCTTCTTGGAGGACCTTGGCTCTTCTTGTCAACTAGGTTAACAGGATATGTTGATGTCTTAGATGTAAAGCAGACGTATCTTTTGGTTATTGCTACGCTTGTAATCGCTATTGGTTTGGTAATTCTTGCTTGGAGGCAAAAGAAAGAGTGGGGGCTTTTGAGTTTATTTGCTCTAGGATGGATGCATGTTAATGTTTTGGGTATTTATATTTTTAGCTCTCCGGGAATTTCTGATATTCAGCACAGAACTCTTTCATTAGCAGCTCCTGCTTACGGTCTCTTTTTTACAGTATCTGGGCTTGCCTTATACACATTCTTAAAAAAGAAGGAAATACAGCCAGTCAAATACCTAAATCGAATCTTTATAATTGCCTTTTTGCTTTTGGCTGGTGCGAACATGGCGGCGACACACTACAATTTCAACAAGTTTACTTCTTTCCACAGCAAGCCAGCGCGCTCTTTCTTCGTAAATTTAAAGAATTATTATCCTACGCTGTCTGCAGGCTCTCTTATTTATATTGAAACACCAAATAGCCCGGCTATTAAATACCAGCTGAGCCGTGTATATGGCGGAAGTCCTTATGGGGGAGCAGCAAGCATAACTGCTTTCTATCCTGAAATTAAAAAAGAGGAACTCAAGCTTGTCTATAAATACGGAGAGGTTGAAGAGTTTATAGGAAAAGATAAATCAAAAATTGACCGCGTCTTTGCCTTCTATTTTGACAGTAACGGATTACGTGATACAACTTCTGATATCAGGAATGAGCTACAAAACAAGAAATAATATGATGACCCCAACAGAATATATAATGCACTACGTTGGGTTTCTGGTTCCCGCAAAATGGAAAGATTACTTGAAGCATATTGTTAAGTGGGAAGTGTTTTCAGAAAGAATTATTGAGAACCCCATTATTATTCAGAATTTGCCTCGTACAAAATCTAAAATACTTGATGTTGGAAGTAGATATAGTCAGGTTCCACTAGAGATGGCCTCTTTGGGTCACGAAGTATATGCTCTTGATATTGAAGACTATCTTTTCAAACACAAAAATCTGAAGTTTGTGAAAGGGGATATCAGAAAAACTAAGTTTAAAAGTGGGTTCTTCGATGCAGTCACGATAATTTCGACTCTCGAACATGTCGGTATGGGTGAGACTTCTTATGGAGATGTGGAAGAAAAGGATGGAGATGTAACTGCGATGGCAGAAATTAGAAGGGTATTGAAGCCGGGTGGAATTGTTTTGATAACTGTGCCTTTCGGGAAAGCAAAATTCCTGCCGTTTATGAGGATTTACGACAAGGCAAGAATTAAAAAGATTAGTCAAGGTTTTAAGGTGGTAAATGAAATTTATATGTTGAACGATAAAGAAAATTGGGGAGTTTCAACTTATGAGAAGGTTAAAGATATCGAAAACACCCACCACACGATAGGCAACGCGTTTTTTATATTTCAGAAAACAAAAGGTTAAGACTTTGAAGAGCACATCTCCAGTAACTCTTTGTGGATTCGTCCATTTGAAGCTACAAATGGAAACCCCTCAGATGAAGTGAAATCCAGCTTAATATCTTGTCCTTCGAGATCGGTAACATTTCCTCCAGCTTCTTTTATAAGCAAAAGCCCTGCTGCCTCCCACACCTTTGAAGAAAAATGTACAAATCCTGCTAGTTCTCCTTTCGCAAGCATTGATAAGGTATAGCCATTTGCGTTGTACATCGCGACATTTCCGCATACGGGTCGCAGTTTTAAGAATAAATCTGAAACTTTATTTCCTCCTTGAGGATCATATCCAGGGTCTAGAGCAACTGTGGCTCTTTTTAGTATGTCGACAGAAGAGACTTCGATTTGTTTTCCATTGAGAAAAGCTCCTGCGCCATCGACAGCGTAAAATAGCTCATTTGTTGCGGGTAATAAACTGACCCCAACAACTAACTTTCCATTCTGCACAAAACTCATAAGTACCGTGTAGTTTCTTGAACCATTCAAGAAGTTGGTTGTTCCATCAAGAAGATCGGAGACCCAAAGTCTATCTGTTGGGGTTTCAGGCAAGCCTATTTCTTCTGTTAAAACAGAATCATTAGGAAATGCTGTTTTGATAATATTAACCCCTGCCTCATCTGCTAATCTATCTACTTCTGCTTTGAATTCCAGACCATGTCTTTCGGCTTGGCGATTATTTACTTGGCTGAGTATGGTGCTTCCAGCAACTCTAACCGCTTGAATTGCAACAGTAAGTTCGTGTTGATATCTTTCAAGTTCAGGTAATTGAAAATCGCGTTCAGCCATAATTATTTGATTATAACCCCCATATCTTTAAGGGCGTTTGTGTAAGAATTTTCCTAAGTATTATTTTTAGTTTTTAAGCAACTTCCGAGACAGAGAACGTGTCAATTGTTATGGTTTCCGTAGTCCTAGTCTGGGGTTGCCAAGTGGTGGTGTAAAGCCGATTGGTTGACTTTTCAGACCCAACTTTTTCAATCTTGTATGTTTTTCCGATAAACGGATATCTTTGTAAATCGTCAATATCTGTATTTGTCTCTTGTTTAATCAATGGTAAGTTTTGATCTTTTCTTATGACCAAAACATCTGCTTTATATACACCTTCGGTTCTATGGTTTGGTTGATCAGCAACTATGTATCCAGTTAAACCTTCTTGTTGGATAAGCCACTGTAGAGCTGGGACAACGTTTTTTGCACGCATCACATATGCATCCCCGCCATATCCATCTATAGCGACACGTGCAGGATAGAGTTTATTTTCTGCTGGAATTAGATCTAGTAAACAACCAGAAAGTCGAAGTTCACCAGAGTTTTTAAGAACTCTGACGAGCTCTGGAAGTGCTCTTTCAAGATTCAAATGTTCAAAAACTGTACTTCCAATAACAAGATCGAGTGTAGAATCTGAAAAGGGTAAATCGTGAATATCACCTGCTATTAATTGTTTACGATTTGGAAAATTCTTATTGCCTAACTTGGGTTTTAATAATCCTTTATATCTTTCGGATAGGTATTTGTAAACTTCTGCAGGGTTTTGTTTGAATAACTCAGTACCGTGCCTGTAGATTAAATCCAAAGCCCAAACTTTTGAGTTCGTACGCATTTCTAATTTTCTTGCGAAATCGGAGAGCCCCTCTCCTACTGAGAGTACTTTTGAACCAGGAGCAATTGCTTGTTCAGTTAGCTGGAGATTGTTCCAAACAGCTTCAAAAGGCCTGCCAGATACTATTATATCTTTGTTTTCGCTATCGTATCCATAGTCCTCAATTTTTTTATCAACATCTTCCGACATAATTTCTACATATTATCTTGATTATGTATTAACAGATACACCCATTGATTTTAGAGCATTAGTATATGAATTTTCCCACGTGTTATCTTTTGCCGCGGCGATTGCGTTCTTGCGCATTTTCAGATACAGCTTTTCATCCGAAAAGACCTTAATTACTGCGTTTGCAAGTTCGCGGACATCATCTTTAACAACAATTCCAGCCCCGTTCTTTTCGGCCTCACGCCCCATCGGGGGAATATGAGTTGTGATAACCGGAAGACCACAAGCCATGGAGGTTCGGATTTTGACGGCGTCTGCATACCAACGCACAGAGTTCGGGAAAGCCTGATAGGGCGCAATACTTATTCTGTGGTGTCTAACGATATCTAGCATTTCCTTGTTTGTTTGTACAAACCCGCGAAAGTCAACAGATTTTTCAAGGTTTAACTTTTTAATGAGATCTTTTAGTCCTTCTTCGACTTCTTTTCTCCCCCCACCGATTAAAGTTAAAGTTGCTTTCGGAAACTTTTTAAGTATCTTAGGCATTGCTTCGATAGCCAGTCCAGGGCCGTTTTCAGGACCAAGAGAGCCTGCGTAGACGATGCTAAATGGTTTCACTTGATTTAGAGGAAGGTGTTTTATCTCAGGTCTAAAAAAGGCGTTAGGCGCATAAAGTTGTGGAGAAATCTTCTTCATATCGTATCCCAGCTTTTTTCTTGCCTCGGGCATTGCTGGAGAAACATTCCATGTTGCATCGGCATAAGTTGCTGCAAGTTTATCCATAAATAAATAAAAATTATTAAACCATTTCTGTTTGTATCTTCGAGGTGAAAAATCAGACACATAGTATATAACCGTGTCTACCCGCCCCAACATTCTTAAAAATATTCCGGCTAAAGCGTTGACAGATTCAAAGCCGATAAAAAGGTCAAACTTTTTACCGCTTCCTAAAGCAAAGTCAACGACAGATATTAAGTCGCGGAATTTAAAAACAAGGCTGGTGTTTGCGGCATTGGCAAAGCTTAACAATGGCTTCATCCAAGAAACAAAAATCGAAGAATGAACTTTCTCTTTTAATTTTCCATTTTCGTAAACTTCAGCAAAAGGGATAACAATATCACTCCCAGGGTGTGGTTGGTCTAATAAGGCAAAATATTTAGAGTGTCTTGGAAAAAAATCAACGAATGGGTAAACCATGCCGTTAGTCGGGGCACGCTGACCGTCTTTCCAAGGGGAAAATGTAGCGACAAGCACCTTAGAGTCTTTGTTTAATTTTGTTATCATAATTTAAAAGCTCGTGAAAGTAGGTTAACATATTAACGGCTTGTAATTCAATATTCCCGATCCGTAACTTTTCCCTATAATAGTTGCGTCTGTAAATAGTTATGATATAATATCTTAAATGGTAGAAACTTCTACAGACACACTGGGAAAAAGAAAATATTTTTCAGAGTTAGTAGCATCACGTTTGAGTTTAATGAAAGTAGCGAAGGAAGGCGGCATACTCGGTACTGTTCAGGATAGACAAAGGGGCAAAGATATTTGGCGTAATGTTGCAGAACACCAGTTAGTCCAGGCTTCTGCCTGTGAAGTTTTAGGTGATTTTCTTGGTTGGGATAAAGAGAGAACTTCTAAATTAGTTGATGCGGCATTGGTGCATGATTGGGATAAACCTTTCCAATCTACAGGTTTGCGAAAAATTAATGGTCGTGTTGCAAGCGGAGAAATTAGTGATGAAGACGGAGGAAAAGTTAAATACGACTTTTTTGAGGAATCAGAAGAGCATAGCACAGACGGCATGAGGCGTTTTGGAGTGAACCCGGAGGTTATAAAAATCGCTTCAGCAGACGGACACCCGGCTCTCCCCAGGGTGATGAGGATTGATAGTTCATTAGAAGAGCGAGTTTTTCATTATATTGGTTCAATTACCGACCAAGATAAAATCGTTCCCTTAGACGAGCGTATAAAGAATCTTGAGAATAATGCAAGATATGCAATGATGAACGAATACGGAAGGCAAGTGCCTTGGACAGCTGGGAAAACTTTGTACGAAACTCAAAGAGAAGTAGGACACCGAATTGAGGGAGAGATTACCGGTCTTTTGTTGGAACGAGACACAGTTAGTGCTGATATAAAAGACCGTTTAAGAGCTAACCCTTCAGATTTACCTCAAGTTATTAAAGAAACTGTACTTAGCAAATTTTCCTAACAATTCTTCGATGGCGGATTTTGACCCAAATTATATTCCTCAGAAAGTTTATGCTTTAATCGGGCAAAAGGCGATTGTTGTAAACCGAAAAAATCAAATATTAATACTTCAAAGATCGGAAAAATCGGGCGCTGGGGGAAAATGGTCTTTACCTGGAGGTGCGCTTGAAATTGAAGATCCGTATGAAGGTATTGAAAGAGAAATCCGGGAGGAAGTCCAACTTGAGGTTTCTGGTCTAACACCTTTTTGTCTAAAGTCTAGAATCGATAACGAAGATTTTGTAGTTATTATTGGTTATGTTTGTCGCCCGAAGTCTGAGGAAGTTAAATTAAATTGGGAACACGGTAGTTATAAATGGCTGACTAGGGAAGAAGCATTGCAATTAGACTTAACCCCTGACGGGAGATTTGTGGTTGAACAATTCAGCGATGGGCTAATTTGATAGACGATAGATTTGTTCTTGCGTTTGTAAAAGCGACTGTTGTATTATTTGGCAGTGCCTAGCAAAAATAAAGTCACGGTTGTTGGTATCGGAAGAGTTGGGCTCCCTTTAGCCCTTGTTCTTGCAGATAAAGGCTATGAAGTAATTGGAGCTGATGTTGATAAAGCCAGGCTTAATTTAATAAGTAAAGGAAAGCTCCCTTTTATAGAGGAAGGTGCAGAGCCGCTTCTTAAAAAATATTACGGTAATAGATTTACCGCTGTTGAAAAACTTGGGTCTTCATTAGAAAAGTCTGAAATTATTATCATCACCTTAGGGACTCCAATTGACGGGAATTATACGCCCAATTTTTCCCAGATAATAGACTTTTTTGAAGAAGCTTGCCCGTATTTGAAAAAAGGTCAACTAATTATTTTGAGAAGTACGATTGCTCCAGGAGTAACCGAAAATATTAAAAGAATTATTGAAGAAAAGACTAAATTTAAAGTAGGAGAAGATATTTTTCTTGCGTATTGCCCCGAAAGAATCGCAGAGGGTAAGGCGGTTCAAGAGTTAGCGGAAATACCCCAGATTATTGGAACTTTAGATAAAAATAGTGCCAAAGAAGCAGGAGAAGTTTTCAAAAAAATAACTAAAACGATTCATTTTACAGACACATTATCAGCAGAGTTGGCAAAACTATACTGCAATATTTACCGCTATATAGATTTTGCTATTGGTAATGAATTTATGATGATTGCAGAGGGTCAAGGAGCAGATATTTATGAAGTTCTACGTTTGGTAAATGAAGGATATAAACGAGGCGGTTTGAAATCTCCGGGTTTTACAGCGGGTCCGTGTTTAGTTAAAGACAGCTTCTTTTTGCTGGATAAAAGTCCATATTTAGATTTAATGGTTGGTGCTTGGAGAATAAACGAGAACGTACCGGGTTTTTTGGTTAATACGCTAAAAGAAAAGTACGGTTCGTTTGCCGGTAAAAAAGTAGCGATATTAGGCCTTGCGTTTAAGAAGAATATCGATGATATCAGGTATTCTCTTACCCCTAAGCTGCAAAATTATTTTATTGGAGAAGGGGCTAGTGTTTTAGTCCACGATCCGCTACTTCCTTCAGAGTCATTAGAAGTTACACTAAAAGACGCTGATTTAGTAATCGTGGCGACAAACCATGATATATTTAAAAATATGGGGTTAGAAAAAATTAGACAACTGTCGAAAGAGTCGTGTGTTATATGCGATGTTTGGAATATGTGGGGTGTAGGAAAAATAATATTTAGGTTGGACGAAGTAGAAAAATAGTATTATGAAGAAAATACTTGTTACTGGGGGAGCCGGGTTTATCGGAAGAGAAGTTGTTAAACAGCTTGTTCAAAAGGGCTATAAAGTTAGAGTTGCAGACGATTTGAGCAAAAGAGAAGCAAAGGTGCCCGAGGGTTGCGATTTTATTAAAACAGATTTAACTGAATCAAAAAGCGCCGAACGAGCTCTCGAGAACATTGATCTTTGCGTGCATTTAGCTGCAAAAATTGGAGGTATTGGCTATTTTCATAAATATCCTGCAACTATCCTCTCTGAAAACAACAAACTTTATTCAACTGTGTTTGAAGCTGCAGTCAAGAATAAAACAGAAAGAATATTATATTTATCCTCTTCGATGGTTTTTGAATCGACCAATAGTTTTCCAAGTAGCGAAAGTGATATTGCAAAAATCCCCCCTCCAGTTTCTGCATATGGATTTTCTAAACTTATTGGCGAGGAATACTGCAAAGCATTTTATGACGAATTTGGCCTTAACTATACAATTTGCAGGCCATTTAACGCTTATGGAATAAACGAAGCTCCGGGTCGCGAGGTTGGATACGCGCACGTTATTCCGGACTTAATAAAAAAGATATTATCCGGGCAATACCCCCTTGAACTTTTAGGAGATGGACAACAAACTAGATGTTTTACACACGTTTCGGATTTAGCAAGAGGTATTATTATGGCGTTAGAAAGTCCAAAAGCTGTTAACGAAGATTTTAATTTAGGTGAAGAAAAAGAAATTAAAATGATTGATTTGGCTGAATTGATATTCAATCTTTGTAAAATCGATAAACCCTTTAAGGTTAAGTATGTTCCAAGTTTTACTTATGACATTAAACGAAGAGTTCCTTCTTCACAAAAAGCAAGTAAAGTTTTAGGGTGGAAACCTAATATGAAATTCGAGGAAGAACTGCCTAAAATTATCGAGTGGGTAAAAACCAATTCTAATCTAGAATAGCTTCAATAACTTCCGTCTCTCAGGAACAAGACATCATTTCTTTTTTGTTATTTGGAACTTAAGTAGGTATAATTCGATTAATGGTTTTCAAGATTAGAAATAAGTTCTTGTTCTTAAGTGTTTTATACGCGTTTTTTGCCCTTTTAGGATTACTTCTTCTTTCTTATCTTTGGCTGCCTCCCGGTTATGCGATAGTTGGACATGATTCAGGATTACCCTTAGACGCAAAGCAATTTTTATTATCGCGTTTTTACGCTTGGGATGGTCGGTTGGATTTTGGACTTGATAATTCTGTCAACTTTGGTAGTTTGACAATCCATTTTTTTGACTGGGTCTCCTCAATGATCGCTGGTGTGCCGTACGCTGGGAATTATATCTCTGTCTTTTTTTGGTTGGGTCTAATCTTTGTTTCGGGCTTTTTCTTTGCCTATCAACTAAAGGATGTTTTTGGGAAACCTTTTGTTTTTATATTACCCCCATTACTAGTTTTTAATTTTTATATTTTCCAGTCAATATTCATGCTCGAGAGAGCAAAATATGGAGTTTTTTCAGGGCTGCTTATTTTTCTGGCCGTTTACTTTCGTTTATATAACCAAAAACTTGGTGTTTTGACAGCTGCGTTAATTTCTTCGCTTACCTTTTCAATTTTTAACGGTGGTGGCTTGTTTGGTATTACTTTGTACGGAGGTGTAATTGCAATTTTTGTAGTTATAGTGATACATGTTTTTTCCAGAGGACTTGTTAGTCGCAATTTCGAGGAGTTGCGAAAGACCCTTCTGTTTTTTGCACTATCGTTAATTTTATATCTTGCCTTCAACGCATATTCAATCATTCCATATATGAAACAGTTTTTGATCGACAACCCCCAGGCACTTTTTCAGGAATCTTCAATTGAGGGCAACAAGGAGTGGCTAGGGTATGTGAGCCGTTCATCCTCATTTTTAAATCTTTTTAGATTTTTGGGAGTTCCCGACTGGTATGGTGGGTTTGGTGAGGTGGAAAGAGCGAATATTGAGCACCCCTATGCCGCTTACTATCTTAACAATTCTATTTTGTCCTCTCTCAATTTTCTTTTTCCAATCCTCGCTTTTTCAAGTTTGCTTTTAGCAAAAGACAAAGCGACAAGAAGAGTCCTTTCTCTTTTTAGTGTAATTGCTCTCTTGGAAATGTTTTTAGCAGCTGGATCGCATGAGCCTCTGGGTTCTGTTTATACCTCTCTAATGAATTATGTACCAGGTTTTGTATTATTCCGTTCTGCTTTTTACAAGTTCGGGATCTTTTATTTGTTGGGAATGTTGGTAATGTTTACCTTTACGGTTACTGTTTTTATTGATAGACTTGCGAAACTTTTCCCTATAAATCTCAGGAAAAGTGCCCTATTTATATTTACGTTTGCTGCAATAGGTCTCTGGTCGACTTACCATTGGGTTTTGTTTGACTCCTCCAAAGTTTTTTCTTGGAAATCTGACCAATCGACCAAAGTTAAGCCGCCCGACTATATTTATGATTTTTCACAGTGGGTAGAAAAAAACAATTTGGGTGAAAAAAGAGTTCTTTTACTCCCACCTGTTAATAAAAATTGGCAAAGTGATGCATATAGCTGGGGGTACTGGAGCCTATCACCTCTGCCTTATGCTCTTTCCGCTACCCGAGTTATTTCAAGATGGCATGGACTCAACAACGAAGAATTGGACATAATTGATCATCTTTACGGTTCTATAAAGGAAAACGACGAGGAACTCTTTCTACAATTTGTTGAAAAGTTAAATATAGGATATCTTTTGTTGAGAGAAGATGTACTTACAGATTCAACCTGGTCTTCCTCAGAACGCCCAGAGAGTTACAAAAAGACCTTGGAGTCATTCGAGAAAGTAAACAAAGTAGAGAAGTTTGGGCAATGGGAATTTTATAAAATTAGCACCAATGTCAATTCAGAAGTATATACTACTTCTGAGGTTAACATTGCTCCAGATAGGTACGTCACCTTGGCGAATAATTTTTTTGATGAGGGGCACTCGGTGGGTTCAACTGTTCTGAAATTATATCCGGAGTTTGAAGGGTTTGGGACAAAACTAATGCAGGTTTATGATTGTTTGTCTTGCCCGCTCGAGAAAAAATTTAATTTACAAAGCTCTCCTGAAGTTGAGATACTTCCAAACTCTATATTATATACATTCAAGGAAGACCAAGAACAAAAACTTCTTGCTACCCAAAAGAATCCACTAAGCAAAATGGGAGATTACTTAGGTCTTGTTTTGAGAAGGAGTGCTGAGCAACAGCGAATGGTAGATTTACAAATTAAAGAAAAGTACCTACTGGAAAATGCTGTGGTGATTAGGTCTTACTTGAGTGAGATATATTCTTTACTCGAAGATTCACCTGAGAAGACAAGTGACTTTGAATTAGCAAATATGGTTCTGGAATATTTAAGTCCTGCGGAGCGGGTATTTAGCGATCGCGTACTAAGGAGCGATTTTAAGGCTGCTAGCAATAAACTTATAGATGAAACCCTGGGTGTTGTTTGGGAAATAGAAAGAATTAAGGGATTTTTTACTCCACTCTTAACAAATATCGAACAGTGGTCAACTAAAAAAGTTTATAAAGTGGTTTTTCCGGAAGATGGCAAATATAACATCTTTTTTCCTACTACTAGTTTACCAAAGGCAATCGATGGGGGCGTTATTTTACCTGAGTCAGTCCAAATGAAAATAGATAACCAGACGAAGACTTTGGATGTTGAAAGGGCTCAAGAAAATTGGATGGTAACCAGAGTAGAGGAAAAGCAAGGAAGTGGAGAATACACTCTACATTTCCCAGATTTGCCTAATTTATTAACTATTGAAAGTTCGGGACTAGAAAAGTTTTCTTTCGGAGAAACTGCGTGTTTCAAAGGAAAGATAGCAAATTTTGACCCACGGCGCGCTTATGAAATTAAGATTTGGAAGCAAGATAGGCTGAGACCTGTAAAGATAATTTTTAGTGATGATGAATTTACCTATTCTGAAAAACATGGTTTCTTGCAAGGAGAAGATAGTTTTGAAGTTCCTGCCACGGCAGAGGGAGTTTATGCCCGTTATCTCTTTTTCCCATCGGTTTCAGCTAAGATTATCTCCCTATACATTTGTAGCGATAATGCCGAACTTCCACCGGTAGATAAAATTGAAGCCAAAGAATTTTTCTCACCTCCAGTTGTTGGAGTTAATGGGTCTTACGAGAGTAAAGTTAGTCCAAATATTAGTTATTTTCGGGAAAACCCTACAAGCTACACAGCTGTGGCAAGTGAAGTTAAAAACACCGCTTATACTTTGAACACGCCTTATGTCTTTGTATTTAATGAGAAATTCAATCCATCTTGGCAACTTTTGGCTCAGAATGAAGACGGTGAGCTTTTGTCGATTGATGAACATTTTACGGTAGATGGCTATGCGAACGGGTGGCTGATAACTGACCCGAGTATAAAAAAGTTTAAAATAAAATATGCGCCCCAGAGTGTTTTTTACAAAGCAGGTGCGTTTTCAGCAGTCTCGGTTCTTGCGGCTATCTCCTGGTTGGTTTTTACTTTCGTAAGATCCAGAAACAAAAATGGAAATTAAAAAACTAAAATTACTAGACGTTGAGAAAGTTGAGAAATATCTTGCTCGGTGGATTTACACCAAAAGATATAGACTGATTACTTTTTCATTTATCATTTTGCTTTTACTTACTTCATTTTTTGTTCCCTACCTTAATTTAATTGTTACTTCTTACTTTTTAATATTTATAGCGTTTGTTTTAGCACCTTTTGTCCTAGACATAGACGCCAAAATCTTTTTTGTAACAGGTATAATACTCTTTTTCTTAACCTTTATTGTTTGGTCTCTGGGGCAGACAGAAGAAGCAGAAAGTATTGCAAACTATGTTTATATAATTTTACTTTCAGGGTCTCTTAAAGCCCTTCTTTCTTAATTCGCGAGCCAAATATAGTAATATTGCAAATAAAGTAAACAAACTGAGAACCTTACCTGCTTGATAACTTTTAGGATTATAATAGAACTCCACAGATTTAGTATCACTTTCGATGTTTACAAGGCGTAATTTATTCCTTGTTTGCAAAATTTCGACTTCTTTCTCCCCATCAAGTATTGCTTTCCATCCAGGGCTCCACACTTCAGCAAGGATCAATTCGCGCGCTTTATTTTTTGAGGTATCGACGACAATTTTGTTTGGCGAGTAATAAAGAACCGGAGCCTCAATTTCCGATTTTGTTCCGCGTGCCACAAAGTAAGCTCTAGGGTGGACTAATTCAGTTTCATAAAGCAAAAAATTATCGAATCGTTCAATAAACTTAAAACCGATACCTGTAAGTTTGTACGGGCTTATTACATACTTAACGTTATAGTCAACAAGTTCGGCGGCATAAGGTTGAATTTGGCGGAATTGATAAACAGATATAGGAGGAAGGGTAGAAGAGTACTTATCCCAAAAAACCTGGGAGAGTTGAATGAAATGATCGTAATAGTTTTTTTGATAAATTGTGCCGTAGCCTTCGATAGTTTGTAAGCTATGTTTTGCGACATCTTGTTGAGACAAACAACGGTTGACACAAAACACGCGAAAGCTCTCACGGTCTTTTTTAAGAAATTCAAATAAAGAGACAGGAACTTTCGGTCTTTCGGAATATGGCCTTTCCAGGCGTAGCCAGGAGAGAACAATCAACTCAGTAATTGTTAGAATGGCCAAAAGTGTTACCAGTCTTTTAAATCTTCCTTTTTGCAGTATTTCAAAACCAAAACCTGCCAGGAAAACACAAATCAGCGCGACTATAAACCAAACTCTAGTCGAAACGCGGCTCAAGACGTACCAATCAATGGAGAGCAGTAATGAGGAAAGCGGTGAAACGTTATTTAAACTTACAAGGATGGTCCCCGAAACAATAATTATTATTAGTGTTTTGAACATGCCTTTGAGTTTTACAAATCCGATTAGCGCAAGTATGGATATAAAAATTCCTGAAGCAATCCACTTTTCCGAATCAAGTTCATTAATTAGTTTTTCGTGGCCAAAAATGTGGGGAAAGATTGCCTTTACAAACTCTACTTTGCCGTTCCATTTGGGATACACATCGCGGTCTTGCAGTAAAATGTAACGGGTGGTTTGCGGTAGCCATTCTAGTTGCGGAAGGAGCACTGTTGCAGTAAGGCCAAGAGTAAGGACAATACCTAATGCAGAAAAAATTAAGGTATTTACAGAAGACGTTTTAAGAAGGAGATAACTACCCGCAATAAATAGTATAAACAGTAGGGCAGACACAATAAAGAGTGTGGTGAACGAAAAAAACAGTCCTGATAAACTGACTGCTAATAGTACAGACCAGGAGAAGTTGGGTCGTTTAGTTAATTTTATCGCTGTAAGTATGAGAAATGGTAGCCATGTACCTGCTGTAACAAAACCATAATGTCCGGCCTCTAGAAATCCAGCGACTCGAGGGAAGGTAAGATAGGCAAGTCCGGTAAAAACACTTGCTTTTGCAGAGAAGCCAAGGCCATACTTTGTAACTAGATAAGCACCTAGACCCCCGAGTAACGAGTGAGCAAATAGTGAAACGATGAAAGCAATGTCTATTGGCAAAATGAGAAAGATAATGTTTGGTGGGTAAAATAAGAATGATTGCGGGTCGGGAAGTAGGGGAGTACCTGAAAAAAACATATTGTTCCATAAGGGGAGGGAGAAGTTAGAAAATATGTGTTCCCTTATAAAATAAAAAATTGGCCAGTAAAATTCCTGAAGATCGTTACCTCGTTCGAGAATTAACTTGGAGTTTACCAAGATTGGCAAATAAAGAAGCAGACAAGCTGCGGAAAATATTAGAAAAATTCTAGCCTTACTCATTCTTTCTCAGGATATCACACATAAGCGAAGCTTGATTAAATAAATTAAGCGAAGCTTGATTAGGTAAACCAAATTAAACTTGTATATTTGCTATGTCTTGTGATAGTTTGTATATAGTGCGTATATTAAATATTTTAGTCTTTGCAGTTTTTTCCTTTGTACTCCTTTTTGCTCCTGTTGCTTTTGCTGCGGACGCAAGCCCTAGTGCGATGGAAGTACCTTTAGAAAAGATTAATCCAGATGGAGGTTTTTCGTATCTTACAAAAAGACTTGAAGAAAAAGTAAAATTGTTCCTATTTTCAGTTTCTACGAGTAGTAAGGAAAACTTTTATAAAGAATTAGCAAAGAGAAGATTGGCAGAACTAAAATACGTTATAGAAAGCGATAAGAAAGGTAATTTTGAAGTAGCAACTATTAGGTATTCTTCGACGGTTGGCGAGTGGACAGAGTTTATTTTAGATGAGAAATTAGACAAGAGTAAGGAGCCGGCAGTTGAGGTTTTAACTAAACATCTGCCAGTGGTTGAAAAATTAATGACTAAATATGACGGAACAACAGCAGAATGGCGGTTTGTTAAACAAGATTTTGACTATATAAATATTTATATCTCTAAACTTCAGAATTAACCCCCCTTCAGCTTTTAGGTAATGTATACTTATATTAGGCATGTTTGAGCAATTTGCTAATTATTTTTTGCTTTTATCTTTGACTGCTGTCTCTTTTTTCCTTATTCGCGGTAGAAGCAGCCGCGACCAAGCCCGTACTGTCATATCTCGCAAGTTTCTCTTTTTGGGCTGGGCTGGCATTCTAATAGCAGTCTTTTTAGTCTTTAGGTCTATTTTTTCTTCAGGCCCTGTTGTGTGGGGGGATGCTCCATATTTTCCTCAAGAAGCTTTTAAGAATTTTTTTGCCGAGCCCCTTGTTTGGGAAGCCAGAGGCAGGTTAGGGGTTGTGAACGACCTCTATTGGATTTACCCCTTGATGTTTGTATACCGCGGGTTGGGAGTGCTGGGTTTGGATAACAGTCTTGTTATCCGTCTGGTGTTTTATTTTCCGGCTCTATTTTTTGCCGTATTGTCGCCTTGGTTTTTTACGCGGTATTTAGGCTTTTCGACTCTAGTATCTATTTTTTCCGTGCTTGTGTACGCACTTAGCACCTATTTTATTTTAGTTATTGACGGAGGTCAGGTTGGAGTAGCTTTGGCCTATGGCGTGTTTCCTTTTGCTCTTTTACAGCTAATAAAACTTAAAGATAGCAATACTTTTCTCCAATTCTATTTAACCCTAGCTGTTTTTATGTTGTTAGTTGCGGCGGATGTAAGATTCGCGCTAATTTCAATCTTTACCTATATAGTTTGGCTAATTTTATTCCAAACTTCTTTTTTAGGAATGCTTAAACTTAGATTTTGGAAGACACATGTCTTGTTTATTCTTGCTGTTTTAGGACTCAGTGCTTATTGGTTAATTCCTGTCTTATCGATTGAACCAACGACCGGTTCAGGTACAAGGTCGGGCTTAGAGCTTGTTTCTGTGTTAAACCCGCTCTTTCTTTACTCTCCGCACTGGCCCCAAAATGAATTTGGCAAGATTTCTTCTATACCATGGCATTTTGCAGGTGTCCCGTTTTTAATCTTTGCCGGTTTATTCTTTACAAAAACAAAAAAGGTTTTCGCTCTTATTTTTTGCTTTTTACTCTTTGCCTTTTTAGTTAAGGGAGAAACCGGACTTTTAGGGGTACTTTACTCTAAGGCTGTAGATACTATTCCTTTAGGTGGAGCCTTTCGTGATTCGACTAAGTTTTTTGCCCCCCTCACGCTTATTGCAGGAATTTTAATTGGTTTGACTGTTGATAACCTACGGCGGGTTATAAAAAAGAAAATATTTTCCGGTATTGCTGTAGTGTCCGTTTTTATCTACCTCCTTTACCTTATCTCTCCTGCCCTTTTGCAAAACATGCACGGGGTTTTGGCAAAAAAGGATTTCCCAGAAAGTATTAAAGTTATTAACGATAAGATAGCAGGAGAGAAAGAGTTTTTAAGGACTGTTTGGTTTCCAGAGCGGCACCCATTGACATATCACACAGAAACGAAACCTGCATTAGACGCAAAAAGCCTAGTTAGTCTACGACCGTTTGCCGCGCTTAATACAGGAACACAGGACGTTTTTAATTTTTTAAATAATGATGAATCAGTAGAGTGGTTTAGATTAACAGGGGTAAAATACTTAGCCTTTATACCTGATCCCAGAAAAATTAATTTAAACAACGAGGAGCAAGAAGATTGGAATCAACTTCTTGGCTTGGTTGAAAGTAAAAAGTGGTTAAATAAGATCGATCGGAAAACAGAGTTTCCGGTTTACGAAATTAAAGACCCTAAACCGCGCATTTACGGGTTGACGAAAGCTGTAATAGTTGTCGGAGGAGATGATATTTACAGTAAATTGGAAAGCAAAAGTTCTGAATTTTCAGTACAAAATCAAGGTTTTATTTTTGTCGAAGATGGAAAAACAGAACCTGAGTTTCTTACCCAAATCGCCTCAGGGTCAGCGGTTCTTGTTTTAAATAATAAAAACCAGGAAGACCTAAATTTAAGTTTTTTGCAAAAGTATTTTGTTTCCCCCAACCAGAGTAGTAAATCAGAATGGGCTGTACGCGGCAGTGGTGATTATTTAAGATGGAAATACGAATTACTTGTAAACAATATTCAAACCCGTGAATTTGATTTCGGACAAGGCGTGGCTTTCTCTTCTCAACGAGGAGAGAAAATTAATTTTAGATTAAGCGCAGATATAAGCGGTGATTACGTCCTTGCGGTAAGAAGCATGACGCGTTCGGAAGAAGGACTTTTAAAGGGACAGATTGAGAATAATAATTTTGAAGTTCCCCAAAAAACTCCAGGACAATTTGGTTGGTACATTCAAGCCATAAATTTGTCGAAAGGAACGCACGAACTTGTTCTTGAAAACACAAACGGCTTCCAAGTCGTAAATACTGTTTCCCTTATACCTCGCGATAAATGGCTTTCCGCTCTGGAAAAAGCACGGGAATTAACCGACAAGATAGAGGTTATTAGTGTTGGTACAGGTGGATCCGAGAGCTTGGAGCAAGTTTTGGGTGGATCATGGCGGAAAGTAGAATATGAGGAAAAGAGTCCTGTAGAATACGAGATTAACGTTCCTGACAAAGTTAAATGGATCGTATTTACCGACAACTATCACCGCGACTGGGAGTTGATCAATTCCGATTTCAAATCTCCGTTTCCGTTCTATTCAATGGTCAACGGCTTTTTTGTGCCATCCCAAGGCCAATACAAAATTGTCTTTTCAGATCAAAAAAGCGTCCGTCCTGGGCTGTATCTTTCTTTACTGTCATTAGTAATTATCTCAGGTCTATACTTAATACAGGTTCTGGTACTACGGATGTTAAATAAATCGAAATGATCAACAAGTTCAAAGAAGCAATTTTCTCAAAGACAACAAAAGCCGCTTCTCTTATCTTTACCGGTAATATGTCTTCCTCCTTTTTCGGAATTATTTTTACCATATTTGCCGCCCGGCTGTTAGGACCTGAGAATTGGGGATTGGTAGCTGCTGTTGGAAGTTTGATGACCATTTTTGTGGCCTTCGGAGATTTGGGGATAGGCGCAAACTTTTTTCAGTTTGCCTCAGGGAAACGGGAAAGTGACATAAAGGGAGTAAGTAGACTATATAAAACTTCATTCTTTCTGAAGATTGTTACTGCTTTTACCAGTTTGGGGCTGATTTATGTCTTGTCCCCGCTTCTCTCGCAAATAATTTTCGCAAGCAATGATACTTTTCTAGTTTTGGTCTCAGCTCTCGGAGCTTTTGGGGTTTTATTGCTTGAATTTCAGGTTTTTGCAATTGAGTCAAAAAGGCTTTGGGGTAAAGCCGCATTTTTATCTTCTTTGACTAATTTTTTTAGGCTCATCTTTATACTGATTTTGGCTAGCTACGGCACGATAAATCTAGCAAACGTTTTAATCGTCTTTACGGCAAGCTCTTTATTGGCTTTTCTGGTTTCACTTATTTGGTTGTTTGAGGCGCCGCGGCTTGATAAGGGGTGGACGAGACTGTTTCGTACTTCTGCTGGTTTTTCAGGATGGATGAGTACAAATAAAATTGTTTCAACACTAAACTCGAGAATTGACATTTTACTTTTAGTGAGTCTTGCGGGTGCATATGAGGCAGGGATTTATGGAGCTGCTTCCAGGCTGAGTATAGGGGTACCTTTAATTATGGGTAGTTTAGCGACAGTTTTTGCGACAAACTACGCCTCTTTGGCAGGAGAAAGCCTGGTTGCCTATTTTAAAAAGTCTGTCGTTCTCTCAGGCATAGTTGCTTGCGGCCTAGTTCTCGGGATTATTATTATTACACCTTTAGTAATTGCTCTTTTAGGAGATGGGTATCGACAGTCTGGTCCTGTTTTACAATGGCTCTTTGTTGCCTTTTTACCGTTTGTTCTGGCTACCCCGGCGGTTAATTTATTAATTTATCACTTTAAAAAGCCAGCAATAGTTGCCATATTATCACTTATCCAGCTCCCTCTGACACTTATTGTTAATTATTTATATATTTCCTCTTTAGGAGTGTTTGCTCCTGTGATAGCCATTGCCCTTGCGAATACGATGACTTTATTGGTTAGTTACATTTTTGTTTTTAGATTATTAAAAAGGTGAAAAAAACAATTACAGCTCATTGTTTGGTAAAAAACGAAGCCAGATTTATCTGGTACTCAGTCATGTCTGTAATAAAACACGTTGATAATGTTTTACTTTACGACACGGGCAGTACCGACGGGACACAAGACATAATTCGCGAGATTAAAAAAGCTGACAAAGAGAATAAGGTTTTGTTTAAAGAATACGGAACGGTAACGCCTCAAACTTTCCCATTGGTTCGGCAAGAAATGCTCGAAAAAACTCAAACAGATTGGTTTATTGTTGTCGACGGAGACGAGATTTGGTGGGAAGATAGTATTCGCCGCGTTGTTTTAGAGATAAAAAGTAATGGCGACAAACTGGAATCAATTGTTGTGCCTACCATAAATTTAGTGGGGGATATATATCATTATCAAGAAGAGGCAGCTGGAAATTACAATTTGGCAGGTAAAAAAGGACATTATAATTTACGCGCTGTGAACAAAAAAATACCAGGTCTTCATTCGTCTGGAGAGCACGGGGTTTGGGGTTGGGTTGATGAAGAAAAAAAGATGATTCAAGACAGAGATGGGGTGGCGTTTGTGAACTCTCCATACCTTCACGCGACACACCTTCCTCGCGCAATGGAGCAACAAGGAGAACATTTGGTCCCCAAGAGATACCAAAAACTAAAGCACGAAATTGGAATTGAGTTTCCTTCTGATTTTTATTATCCAGAAGTATTATTTAGACCCCGACCCAAGGCGGTTCCTTCGGTGTGGTTAAAAATGCAAACTGGTTTTAAAGTGCGTGCGTATTTGGAAACACCTTTACGTAAACTCAAGAGAAGAATTTTTCCAAGAAGGGTAGGATATTAATACAATGAAAAAATGTCTTGCCTGTCGCTCGGACTTGTCGAAATATATCACGGTTGATGGTTACAAGATTTATAAATGTGCAGTTTGTGGTTTAGGCGAGACAGAAGAGATAATCCTTCCAGATTACAAAGATTATCATAGGGATAAAACCTACCTTCAGGAAGGAGCTCAGTTTAAAAATATATTTGTTAAACGCTTGCAAATTATTGCAAAATTTTCTTCTCCCGGAAAAATATTAGAAGTGGGCTCATCGGTCGGGACGCTCCTTTCGTTATTTAAAGATGAAGGATGGGAAGTATTGGGGGTTGAGCCTTCTAGATTTGCCGCCAAGCAAGCGACCGGGCGCGGCATACCAACCAAAGAAACCACTTTCGAAAAAACAACGCTTATAGGAAACTCGTTCGATGTTGTGATTTTCAACCATGTATTAGAACACGTTGAAGATCCGAGCCGTGTATTAAATAAAACTTGTAAAGTGTTAAAGAAAGACGGTTTAGTTTTGGTTGATGTCCCAAACTTCGGAAGTCTTAATTCTCGCATATGGGGTACAAAATGGGGTTATCTTTATCCAAGTGAACATAAATGGCATTTCACCAAAGATTCACTTTCTCGTTTAATGTCGCAGTCTGGTTTCGATGTTGCTTACTCAGAAACCCGTTCTGGAATTTGGGATTATGGCGATCCACAAAGCGAGATTTGGCAAAGTTTAACAAGTTTTAAACGAAGATTTTTTAAAAACCTCTTATTTTTAATTCCAGATTATATAGTTTCTGTCTTGGGGCAAGGTTCGGGATTAACGGTTGTTGGGAGAAAAAAATGATTATACTTATTTTGCTTGGTTTATTAAGTTTCCAACTTTTTCTTTTGACAAATTTGCAATTTACAGCTTGGCCGGAAATGTTGTCTTACCCCTATTTAAGAAACGAAGGATTTTTGCTCTACAAAGATATGATTTACCCTTACCCTCCGTTGCTAACAGTATTTTTATCTTTCGTTTACAAATTTTTTGGCTACGATGTTATAGTTTTAAAAACAGTCGCCTGGACAATAATCCTTTTTTCTTCGGCAATTCTTTATTATTTTGCAAACTACATCACTGGTAAAAAAATCATCGCTCTCATATCTGTTGGGTTTTATGTTTTAATACAACCATTTTTCGAAGGCAATATGCTTTGGTTTGATATGGCTATAGTTCCACCTGTTTTATTGGGCACGTATTTTGCCCTGCGTTGGATACAGGAAAAAAATGACAATTTTCTTCTCTTGACAAGTTTTTTCCTTTCCACAGCGGCTTTAATTAAACAAACAGCAGCCCTGTTTTTGATAATCTTAGGTATGTATGTAATTTTTCGAGGCGTGACAAGAGGCAGGCTGGTTAAACTAGCCTTCCCTCCACTTATGTTACTTACACTTCTTGTAATTAGGCTTGTTCAGGAGCAAGCATTGCAGGACTTTATAAACTGGACAATCCTCTACCCGCTAGGGGAGTGGGGAAAGTTTTCGGGGTATGTGCAAATGTCTTTATCTGGTAGACAAATACTGGTAACCATAATTTTACTAACCCCGATATTGTTATACAACATTGTCCTGCCCGCCATCGCTGTGTTTAGGCGCTTGCAGGCGGGGCGACGTAAGATACTTTCTGATATCACCTCTCTTCTTCTGCTCCTTCTTCTTGTCGTGTCGCTTGTTATGGTTTATCCCCGTTTCTCCTTTTTTCATCTCCAATTAGCTTTAGCTTTTATTGTGTTAAACCTTACCTTGGTAGTTAAAAGTTGGGATGTCAAAAGAGTGATAATGCTTTTTAGTGGTGTTGTTTTACTCCTTATTCCTTTTATACACAAACCAGTACTTGCTGTTGATTGGCAAAAAGACACTCGGTTTTACGAAACAAAAGACATAGATTTAGCGAATAAAATAGCCAATATCGCAGATCGTAAAGATAAAGTTTTTTTCCTCGGATTGCACTCTAGTTTGTATGTAATAGCAGACAGATTGCCGCCGAAGCGTTGGACAGACAATTTCATCTGGTACTTAGAAATCCCTGGAGTGCAAGAAGAAATTGTGTCTCGTTGGGAGAAAAATCCTCCGGTGTATGTCTTTTGGCGACAACCGTCGGTTGGAAATTCATTTGATTTAGGTGTGTATCAACCTAAAAAAATTGTGGAGTATATCCAAAACCATTACAATTTTGTATCAGAGCTTGTTCTGGGAGTCCAAACATGGAAACTAAAAAAAGACTAAAAATTGCCTTCCTGAGTTTTTATTCAGGAATTATAGAAAGAGGTGTCGAAACTTTAATTCCCGAGATAGCTGAAAGACTGGGCAAAAATCACGAAGTTGTGGTTTATCAATCTGGTCCAGGATATGGGAAAAATTACAAAATTGTGCAAATACCAACGAGTTGGAAACCAGACACGCTACAAGAACCTTTAAATTTAAGACGCAGGCTATTTTTAGACAAGAGTTCTTTGGCTGTTATGGAATTTATGCGAAAAATTTTACCCACTTTAAAGAAAGAAAAATTTGATGTTGTTGTTCCTTGGAATAACGGCTGGCAAACGATACTTTGCCGGTTTAACAATGTTGGCAGAGTTGTATCTATAGGGCAATCTGGTTTAGGGTGGGACGACCGTGTAAATCTCTGGCTTTTTCCAGATTATTTTGTGGGTTTTACAAAATCTCAGTGTGAATGGGCAAATAGAGTAAACCCTTTAGTGAAAACCGTTACGATACCAAACGGTGTTGACACTATCCGTTTTACGCCTCAAGGCAAGAAAGCAAAAATTAATCTTGCAGCACCAATAATTTTATGTGTTGCCGCGCTTGTTCCTTTAAAAAGACAAAAATTAGCCATAAAAGCAGTCTCCCTGCTTAAAAAAGGCTCTCTTGTTTTGGTTGGGAAGGGAGAAATGAAAGACGAACTTCAAAAGATGGGTGACCAGCTTTTGCCCGGGAGATTTAAAATTTTTGAGTCTGCCTACAAAGATATCGATAAAGTTTACAGAATGGCCAATGTTTTTACATTCCCCACTTCACATTGGGAGTCGTTCGGTTTAGTGCTATTGGAAGCTATGGCTTCCGGCCTTCCTGTTGTGGCTAATGATGACCCAATAAGAAGGGAGATAGTAGGAGGTGGTAGTGGGTTGTTTGTAAACCCAGAGCACGCCCAAGAGTACGCGCAGGCATTGCAGAAGGCTTTAGCTACAGACTGGGGTGTGAAACCGAGAGAACAAGCAAGCAAATTTTCTTGGGATGAGATTGCTAAAAAATACGAGCAGTTGTTTTTGAAAATTGTATGACCAGGGTTACAGTAATTATTCCAACTTTCAACGAAGAAAAAGTTATTAGTGAGTGTTTGGCTTCTTTGGCTAAGCAAACACGGAAAGAACTTGAAGTAATTGTCGTAGATGACGGCTCCATAGATAATTCAAAAATCAAAATTCAAAATGCAAAACTGCAATTTAAAAATCAAAATTTTCAACTACTTATACAAAAACATAAAGGACCAGGAGAGGCAAGAAATTTTGGGGCCGAACATGCAAAAGGTGAAATTCTAGTTTTTGTTGATGCAGACATGACGTTTGAGCCAGACTTTGTAGAGAAGCTGGTTGAGCCCATTGTTCAGGGGAAAATAAATGGTACATTTAGCAAAGAAGAGTTTGTGGCAAACCCAAAAAATTTGTGGTCTGTATGTTGGGGGTTAAACGAACGATGGGAAGAAGGGCGGCGGCACCCAAAAAACTATCCCGATAAGCAAAAAGTTTTTCGTGCAATTTTAAAAAGTGAATTTTTAAAAGTTAAAGGATTTACCCCTATTGGCTATACAGACGATTGGACTCTTTCTGACAAGCTTGGTTATGAGGCGGTAAGCGCGTCAGGCGCGAAGTTTTACCATAAAAACCCGGAAACTCTGCAGGAAGTAATAAAACAAGCTATGTGGATTGGTAAAAGAAAATATAAATTGGGTAAGTTGGGGACAGTTGTTGCTATAGTTCGTTCTTCTCTGCCGGTTTCTTTTGTTGCTGGTTTGGTAAAATCAATTCTATTTTTCAATCCCTCGTTCATAATTTTTAAACTGGCCTACGATTTCGGAGTGTTTTCCGGCGCTCTCCGATCGCTTCTTGGAGGTAGTAGTGCTAGGTAAAATTCCACGTCTGTTATGGATTTTGGCTTTAGGTTTGGTTTTACGGGTTATAAGCCTTAACCAGTCCTTATGGCTTGATGAGGCTACTAGTGTTTTGGCGGCAAGCAAGCTTTCATATTCTGCAATTATTCATCAATTCTCACCCGGTGATTTTCATCCGCCGGCCTTCTATCTTTTGCTTAAATTTTGGATTGATATTTTTGGTTCTTCTGAGGTGGCAGTAAGGTCGTTATCTGTAGTTTTCGGTGTTGTTACAATTTATCTGGTATATTCCTTAACTCATAAACTGTTTGACAATGCCACGGCCTTGATCGCGGCATTGCTTTTGGCTACTGCCCCTTTACATATTTACTATTCTCAAGAGGCGAGAATGTATGTTTTAGAGACGCTGCTGGTCGTTAAGATTATGCAATTAGTCATCACAATAGTTTTAGAAAAACAGAAATTATTTACGTGGATAAGCCTTTTTGCCTTTTCCGGACTACTCCTTTATACAGACTATTTACCACTGGCA
>Ga0209542_10004316_pt1 | contig 29319 bp, 33 predicted proteins | sample RifCSPhighO2_01_FD_184028 | JGI IMG/M metagenome (GOLD analysis project Ga0209542, IMG submission 184028) | Soil microbial communities from Rifle, Colorado - Rifle CSP2_plank highO2_0.1 (SPAdes) (version 2) | ecosystem: Environmental > Terrestrial > Deep subsurface > Rock core/Sediment ... | reverse complement strand
CCAAGCGCAACTGTCGGGACAGACATGAACATCTGCACGCCGTTCACACCGGCCGTGGCCGAGATGTTGACCTGCTGTGACGATGCGAGGCCGAGGCCCTGCGCGTTGAGCGGGTCAACCTTGACCGTATCGCCGATACCGCCCGGAAGGTTGGTACCTACGTTGGCGAGGTCAGCCTTGATGGTGAGCGTGACACTTCCGTTCGCCGGGACGTTGACCGGAGTGGCGAGCGTCGAAGTCGCGGTCGTGCCCGTGAAGGTGACCTGACCGACTTGCGTCGCGCCGTTGAAGATGTAGGCCGTTGTCACGTTGTCGTTTGCAACGTGGCCGCTGTTTCCGCCAGCGCCTTGGCTGGCAGAACCGGTGACGCCGTTGGTCAGCGTGAGGCCGATCTTCTGGAGTTGGATGTCCTCATTGGTCGCGCTGAATTTGACGCTACCCATGGTGACTCCGGTAGTACCCGCTACGACGCGAGCGAGCGCCGGCTGAGCGACAGCCGTGCCCGACGCCGTTGCGGTGAGCGTACCGGCCGAAGAGACAGTCATGAGAGGACCGTTTGCCGCCGTGCCTGTCGCGGTAATCGTGCTACCCGAGGTTACACCCGTAACCGAGAGCGCAGTAATCTGGGCAGAAGCGATGCCCCACTGGAATCGCGAGTTCGAGTCGGCCGTGGTGGCGACGTTGCACTTGAGCGCAAGCGTCTTCACCGTGCCTTTCGGAATGGTGAGCGAGTTGTCGAGCGTGAAGGTGCTTGCCTGCGTTGCCGTCGTAGTCGTTGCGACTGAATCGCCGCTAACTACGTTGCCGCCGCCGTTGAGTGCGGTAGCGCCGTCGTAGAGCTGACACGTCGAGAGCTTGTTGTGCGCACCCGCGAAAGCATGACTGCTTCCGTTCTCGGTGAGCGAGATTGAGTTGATGCGGACGTCTTCACCCGACTGCGACGCATCCAACTGGACGTTCGCGAAGGTGAAGCCCTGCACACCTGCGATTATGTTCTGGGCAACGGGAGATGACGATACGCTCACACTAAGCGCTCCCGGCACGTTGCTCTCCTCACCATAATTTGCGTTTGAGCAACCTGGATCAACGCCATAGTCAATTAGCCCATCAGAGTCGTTATCAATGCCGTCATTACATATATAGATAGTATTGTCCTGGAAGCCGCTGTAGAGACTGTTCGCTACGTTAATATAAAGCGAGTATGCCTTTGTTTCCCTAAAATCGTTGGTTAAATTTCTATCGTTGTAGGTACGAGCGCTCCACGTATCGCCAACCTTCACGGAATCGGTGTTACTGCTAAATGCGTCCACCGTAAAATCCAGAATCTGACTGTAATAATCACGCAAAGAGAACAAAATATCACTCGGGTTGTTGTTATCCGTCGTGGTCGCTACGCCCTGAGCAAGAGCATATGTCGGATTTGCCACCCCCACTGAGTACCACCCAGTTGCAGTAAAGGTGCGGCTGAAAAGACGTTCATTCGGTTGTGTTCCAGATTTGTAATTGAATGTAAGAGTCTGCGTCGAACCAGTCTTGTTGTTGATGAAATATCCGTACAGCGGAATAAATTCTGTTTGGCCAAGCGCCGCCATCGTTGCCCAGCCAGATGTTTGAGAAGCGTCGAGTACGTAAATATCGAAATTTGCAGATGTTTCCGCCGCAGAAAAACTATGCGAGTCGAGCACCTTGGGAGTTGAGACTATGTTCCAACCGGTTTGAAGATTAACTGTTTGGGTATACAACACGGCCGCCGAAGAGAAAGTGGGGGCAATAAACAAGATAGCAAGAGTGCTTGATAGCAAGCCGGTCTTTTTCATTTTGTTATTTAATGAAATAATTAATGTCTTTTCCGTAAATCTTCGCGAACCGTTTGAGCTCTACCACATCTACACGCTGTTGACCGGACTCTATATTAGATATGTGAGATTGGGGACGGCGAAGCCTTTTAGCAACTTGAACCTGCGTAAGCCCAGCCTCCAACCGAGCCTTACGGAGACGTCCTACAAAATAGGCATATTCAGTCGTCTGGGTCGACTTCTTCATATACCGTACAGCCTCTATCTAAATTGTCAATATCCAAAGTTTGGATACTCGCATTCGGCGGTTTGCGCTGTACACAAATACACAAAGTCCCGCCTGTGCGGGACTTTGTGTATTTGTGGACCTGGGGGGAATCGAACCCCCGCTTGCGCAATGCGAATGCGCCGTTATACCACTTAACTACAGGCCCTTGTCGGAACCCAAGGAGAATACCACATTACTCGCTGAGGAAAAACAATCTCCACTACTTCACGTTCACAATCTTGTATTTCTGCGCGCCCTTGGGGGTCTCAAAAGTGAAGGTGTCTCCTTTCTTCTTTTCCATGAGCGCCGAGCCAAGCGGTGAGAGGTGCGAAATCTTGCGATCCTGCATGTTGGCCTCGGCAGAGCCCACGATTTCGTAGGTGTGTTCTTCTTTCTCCCCCTGTTTCTGGATAGTCACAAACGAGCCGAGAGAAACCGTGTTGCTCTTGGTGTGTTCGATGATGCGCGCGCGGGAAAGGCTCTCCTCGATGACGCGGATGCGGTCTTCGGTCGCGGCCTGTAGGTTGCGCGCTTCTTCGTATTCGGCGTTCTCCGAAAGGTCGCCGAGTGAACGGGCGTATTCCAACTGCTCCGCAATCTCGCGGCGGCGAACCGTCTTGAGATGCTCAAGCTCGGTCGTAAACTCGTCGAATTTTTCTTTGCTCAGGTAATTTGCGTCGTCATTCATAGGTACTGTTGCGGTGCGCGAGGTATTATACAGGGCTAGCTTCTAGCTGCAAGCTTCTAGCGGCTAGGAAAATGCAAATTCATTCCTATTCTAGAACCTAGTCCCTATTCCCTAGTCCCTAGTTCAAGTACTCAGGATGAGTGGCAATAAGCCACTGGAAAAAAGGCAGCATGGCCGGTGCGGCGCCCGAGAGGGTTCCTGCCGGCGCTTTTTCGAGCACGACCGCGTAGGCGTAGTGCGGATTGTCGGACGGCCAAAAACCCACCGACCACGAATTCATGGACTCGTTGCGGTAGCCGAGCTGAGCGGTGCCCGTCTTCGCGGCAAGTTTGATGCCACTGATATTGAAAAATTTGACCGTAGCATCCTTCCTATTTGAGGTGACCGCAAGCCGCATCCCTTCGCGGGCAACCTGCAAATAGTTGTCCGGAATATCGACAGTCAAAAATTCGGGCGTCGAGCTTGCGAGAAGTTGCGGAGTGAGGAGCTTGCCGCCGTTTGCTATCGCTGCGGTAAAACGCACGGCCTGAACCGGTGAAATCTGAAAGCCGTACTGACCGATGGCGGTGTGATACGTGTTGCCGATGCGCCACGGGTCCTCCGGGCCGAATACGGCCGCTTTCCACGCGGGCGTCGGGATGATACCCGCTTTTTCGCCGATGAGCGCGATACCTGTTGTGGAAGCTAGGCCGAAGCGTCGTGAATATTCATCAATCTTGGCGATACCCAGTCCACTCTGTGTGCCATAGCCGCCGCCTATCGTATAGAAATACTCGTCGGAGGATACGGCAAGCGCGGTGCGCATATCAACGAGTCCGTGGACGGCCCAATCGCGGAACACGCTCGGACGCGCGGGGTCGTATGGATTCGGGATGGTGATTGCGCCAGTCGAGAGAATTTGTTTGTCGGGACTGATGATTCCCTCATTGAGCGCGGCGGCGGCAAAGATGGGCTTCACGATGGAGCCCGGCGTATAGAGGCCGGCGACGGCGCGATTCAGAAGCGGCGAGCGGGGGTTCCCGTTGGCCGAGCGTACCGACGCGACGTCGCCGTCGGTGAACGCCTGATGGTCGTACTCGGGAAACGAGGTGAGCGCGAGTATCTCCCCTGTCCGCACATCCATGATGACCGCCGCGCCGCCCTGAAAGCCCTGCTCGCGCGCATGGGCCGAAATAAGCGTGTAGAGCTTGCTCTGCACGTCGGCATCTATAGAGAGCCTGAGATTCTCGCCGTTCACGGGCGGTGACACGATGTTTTCACGCTCCACTTTGCCGAGTGCGTCACGCTCGACCATGGTGGAACCGTTCTGCCCCCGCAACTGTGTATCGTATGAAAGTTCCAGACCGGAGACGCCCGAATATTCCTCACGCCACCACTGCCCCTTTGCGTCAGCCTTGGGATATTGTAGGAAGCCGATGAGATGCGACAAGCCGGGAACCGGAGCGTATCTTCGTAGCGCGTATCTCTCTGGAGACGAGGTCGCGTCGGAAGCAACCGGTTGCGCAATGTTCCACGCGAGCTCCGTGCCTGTCCTGTCGAATATGAGGCCGCGAGTAGCAAAGCGGAGCGAGTGGTCGAGCGTATTCTCGCGCGATATGGTCGCGTACGAGTCGCCGCGTACCACCTGAAGCTGGAACGCGCGGTAGCTGAAACCGAAGACGACGAGCACAAAGACGACGCCCACGGTCAGTATCGAACGCGTTGCGACGGGGCGCTCGAGGCGACCTTCGAACTGGCGGGCATCATGCTCCGGAAGGTTCGACGAGTCGAGAAATATTTCTTCGGGCGCGATTTCGCGTATCACCCGTATCCTGCCTCTGCGCCGGAACATCATCACTGCAATATACCCTGAATAAAATCACTCAAGAAACTGCAACCGCAACGGCTCGAGCCCCCACACCAGTATCAAGGACAGTACCGTAAAAAGAGGAAACAGGTGCAGTGAAGGTCCTCCCGGAAGCCAAATCAGGTCGGTGGCAAGACCGAGGATAATGACCTCCCACGCGCGGTACCGCAAAGAAAGCAGGACGATGCACGCGAGAGTCACCCACGGCGGCGCAAATATCGCTCCGACAAATCCGACTGCGGCGATTATGACTCTGAGGCTCATGGACGGGGTATGACGTACACGTAGGTGAGCGACGCGAGATTGACCGGAAGAATGACGTAAATCGTTTGCGAGGCGTTTGACGGGTCGGACACCACCTTGCCGACGGTGCCGACGGCTCTGCCGCCGAGAGACGGGGCGGTAACAGGGTCACCCTCGCGCACACTCACGTCGCGTGAAATCGAGATGCGCGCATTGCCGCCGCCGCGGCCGACGGCCTCGGCGGCGGCTCCGCCGACGAGCACGTTGACCGACGACCCGCCCGCAAAGATTTCGCTGACCACGCTCGTGCGGCTCGCGGTTTCAGAAACAGTGCCGACCACAAACCCGCCTTCCGTCACGACGAGGCTTCCGGCGGCGACGGAGTCCGTCGTGCCGGTGCCGACGAGAAATGTGCCGTAGGGCGAGGCGATGACGGAGGAGACGACCGGCGCCGTTATCCCCCGCTCCGACTGAGCCAGATGGAGCATCAAACGAAGCGAGTCGTTTTCCTGCTTGAGGACCTGATAGCCGGCGGCGTTTTCCTGATACCGTGCAAGCGTTTCGCGCAGCGCCGCATTCTCGGAAGCGAGCGACGCGCGCGACGAGAAGAAGCCGCTCCCGAATACGGCGCCGCGCACGTAAGCGCTAGCACTCCACACCCGCGCAGTGAGCGAGCGCGCCGTCGCGCGCACACTTCCGCCCGAAAACATATCAAGCGCGATGACGACGAGTACGAAAACGGTCGCAAAAAAGAGCCGGCGCCGGCCGTCTCTTCGTGTTGCGCTCGAGCGGAACTCACTCATACAATATTGCGCCGTGCTATTCGGTCGGCACTAGCTCGTCGTCGTTCCTTAGTATCGCTTCGCGAAACGCTTCGATTTCGTTGAGAACCGCACTCGTGCCCCGTACAACCGCGGTCAGAGGGTCCGGCGCGACGACGACCGGTACACCGAGGCTTCGCGTGAGAAATTCCGGCAACCCGCGGATGAGCGCGCCGCCGCCAGCGAGATAGATGCCGCGCTGCATGACATCGGAGATGATTTCCGGCGGTGTCGTCTCGAGCACCTCTTTTATCGCCTCGAGCAATTCCTCCACCGAGTGGCCGATTGCGTTGCGTACATCCTGTTCGGTAACGACGATTTCGCGCGGCAGGCCAGTCACGAGGTCGCGTCCGCGCACGATAGCTTCGAGCGGCTGACGGCTTGGCGCGACGCTCGCAATGGCGATTTTAATTTCCTCCGCGCTTTTTTCTCCTATCAAAATCTTGAATTCGTTACGGATGTGCCCCATGATGTCCGAGTTAAATTTGTCGCCTGCAATGCGGATGTTGCGGGAATTGACGAGTCCGCCGAGCGCGATGATGCCGACGTCGGTCGTGCCGCCTCCGATATCTATAATCATGTTGCCTGCCGGCTCATGAATCGGCAATTCGATACCTATCGCAGCGGCGAGCGGCTCTTCAATGATGTGTACTTCGCGCGCGCCGGCGGCCTTTGCCGCATCGCGCACCGCGCGCACTTCGACGGATGTGATGCCGGAGGGCACGCCGATTGCCACGCGCGGCCCGAGTAGTTTGGTGTGGCCCGACTGTGCCTTGTTGATAAGGTACGCAAGCATTTCGGAGGTGACTTCGAAGTCGGAGATTACGCCGTCCACCACCGGCTGTACCGCCTGAATGTGCGGGGGTGTTCTGCCCATCATCTCTTTGGCCTGCGTACCCACAGCGACGACCTGTCCCGTCTTGGTGTTCAGCGCGACAATGCTCGGTTCGTTGATGACGATACCGCGTCCCTTTACATACACGAGCGTATTGGCGGTGCCCAAATCAATGCCGATGTCATTGGAAAAATAGCCGAGAATGCTCTCCCGTATGTTGCGCGCCCATATGCTGAAACTTCTCCACATATCAATTCTTGAGTCGTTCGACTATATCGCTGTCGGAAACGAATGTCGCGTTGCCGCTTGACCGCTCGCTCACTTCGAGACCGCCCTGCGAGAGCGTCTTTTCGGAAATGACAAGCCGCACCGGAATGCCGATGAGCTCTGCATCGGCGAACTTCTCTCCCGCACGGATGTCGCGGTCGTCGTAGAGAACCTCGATATTGTGTTCACGCAACAGCTCGTACATCCGGTCGGCCTCCGCCGCGACATCGGCATTGCCGCCGGTGATAGCGACGAGGTGCGCTTGGAACGGCGCCACTTCTTTGGGCCACACGATTCCCTTCTCGTCGGAGAGCGCCTCCACGATAGTGCCCATCAGGCGTCCGAGCCCGATGCCGTAGCAACCCATCAACACTTCGCGGTCTTTCCCGTTTTCGTCTTTGTAGGTGAGCCCGAGCGGTTGTGAGAAACGGGTGCCAAGTTTGAAAATGTTTCCCACCTCAATCGCCTTCACCTCCTCCATGTCACTTTTCTTGAGCCTGAGCTCGGAGAGCACATCGTCGGTATACACTTCGCGGTTCACCGCGAGCTTCTTTGCCCTGTCGAGGTACAGCGTATCTTCGCCGGCATCGCAGAGCGTCTGGAACTCGTCGCTGAACTTGCTGAAAGAGCCGCCCGCCGCAAAGGTGCGGAAGGTGCGCTCGCCGAGCCCCGCACGCGCGAAGATGCGCATGTACGCCTCGGCGGCTTTTTCGTGGAATTCATCAAGCTCCTCCTGTGTACGCACGAAGCTGTACATGTCTTTCATGATGAACTCGCGCCCGCGCAGGATGCCGCTCTTGGCGCGCAGCTCGCGGCGGAATTTGGTCTGTATCTGATAGACGGCCCGCGGAAAATCACGGTACGAGGAAACCTGCCCGCGCATGATGCGTACCAGCGGCTCTTCATGCGAATGCGCGAGACCGAGCTCGCTGTCCTCCGTGAGTTTCGTTTTGAACCAGTTGTCCACGACGTCATCACTCCAACGTCCGGTCGTTTTCCAGATTTCGGAATCCTGCAGAGCGGTCATCAAAATTTCCTGCCCGCCGATACCGTTCATCTCCTCGCGTATGATGTTCTCGATATTTTTGAGCACGCGCAATCCGAGCGGCAGATAGGAATACACTCCCGCCATCTCTTTGTGAATGAAGCCGCCGCGGATAAGCAGCTGCGCGTTTTTCGCGACTTCGTCTTTGGGGGCGCTCTTACGGGTCTTGGTGAAAAGCTGTGATTGCCTCATGTGACAAGCATTCTAGCGCATATTACCAAGGACAATACTTGACACACGAGTCGAACAACGACGTGATAACCCGTCCTCTTTCCCGCACGTTTCAAGCGATGAGCCGCGCGATGTCGTTATAGGTGACCGTAATCATGAGCAGGATGATGAGCGCGATGCCGACGGTATTGAGAAGCTGGACGGCAAGTCGGGGCGCCGAGCGCCGCATGACGGCTTCGATAGCGACGACGACGAGTCGTCCGCCGTCGAGTGCGGGAATGGGGATGAGGTTGATGACGGCGAGATTCACCGATATGAATGCCGCAAGCGAGAGGACGTATCCGATGCCGTTTTGCGACGCCGCACCGACGGCCGTCACGAGCCCGATGGGCCCCGTCACGCTTTGCAGGTCGGCCGTGCCGCGTAGCGAATCGCTGATAAGCGCGAACAGCCCTTTGCAGACGAGGCGAAACGTATTGTACGTGCTTACAAAAGCGTCGCGCATCGCCTGTGAGAGAGCGACCGGTTCGGATGTGACGAGCGCAAGCCCGATGCCGATAGCGGGCCTTCCGGCCTCTTGCGCAATCACCGCATGCGCCGGACGGAGTGTGACGGTAGATGTGGCTTGAGTGCGTACATAGGTAATGCTGATATCCTTGCCGCCGCGTGTGCTCACATACTGCGAAATGTTGTCGGGGCTAAGCGTAGCGTGTATCCCTTTCGAATCGGAAACATCCGTTACGACGTCGCCCGCCACGATGCCCGCGGCATCAGCCGGAGAACCGGTGACCACGTCGGTAACCATCAGGCGCACTCCAAGGACACTTGGCGCATCAACAACGTGCAAGATACCGGACGCATACGCGCCGGTAAAAAGAATCCACGCCGCGATGATATTGCCGAGAACTCCTGCAACAAGAATGAGTGCCTGCTTGTAACGCGGTGCATCGGCAAAACTTCCCCTACCCAACCGCGCCTCTCCTTCATCACCAAAAAGCCGTACGAATCCGCCAAAGGGTATCCAATTGAAGGTGTACTCGGTACCGCCGAATTTCCCGAACAAGAAAGCGCGTGGCGGATAACCGATGCCGAATTCATCCACCTTCACGCCGAACAATTTCGCGGCGATAAAGTGTCCAAACTCGTGCACCACAATAAGGAGCATCAATATAGCTATCACCAGGAGCGCGGTGAGCATACTACGAACTCATCTCTTCTTGCTTTCTTTCAAACGCTTTCTCGAGCTCGTCATTTCCCGCGTCAACTTTCTTCTGCAATTCTTCTTTGAGCGAGAACTTGTCGTCTTCGGTGAGTGTGCCGTCTTTTTCGCGGGTTTGTATTTCTTTCCACGCTTCGTCGCGCGCGATGCGCACGGCGGTGCGCGCCTCTTCGAGCTTGCCCTTCCCTAGCTTCACCAACTGCTCGCGGCGCTCCGAAGTGAGCTCGGGAAAGGTCACACGCACCGACGTGCCGTCGGATGACGTGCCGACGCCGATGTTGGCGACGGTAATGCCGCGCTCGATGTCTTTGAGTATAGAGGCGTCAAACGCGGTGACTCGTAGCGTGCGGGCGTCTTCGGTGGAAACATTGCCCACTTGCTTGAGCGGCACCATGGAGCCGTACGCGGACACCTGCACACTGTCGAGAATCGCCGGCGCGGCGCGGCCCGTGCGTAATCCGCGGTACTCTTTTGCAAGCCATTCTTTGGACGCAGCTATCTTGCCGTCGAACACTTTGAAGTCGTAGTTTGCCATGGCGTTCAGTATATCAAACCCGCGGAACAAGCAGGGCGACTTGTTCAAGCAGTGGCTTCACGAGCGCGCCCTTATCGCTCATATATTTACGGGCACGATACACCGACCGCAGCCCCTCGGGATGCGCCGCGAGTGCGCGTTCGAGCGACGAGAGGAACGCGATGACAGCGCCGATGTCGCGCCTGTCGTCATCGTTCTTTTCCAGAAGCGGTTTCAGCATATCCAAGCGTTTTGCCGGAGCCGCCGCGAGGAATGATTTCGCGTCAACGAGTCCCTCTGTGCGCGAAGGCCCGAGGTCGAGCATCTGCATGCGCGAGCGGAGTGTCGGCAGCAAAGTCTCGGGTGACGACACAATAATATAGAAACTGCTGCCCGCCGGTGGTTCCTCCAGCGTTTTCAGAAGTGCGTTTTGCGCTTCGTTGGTCATGCCGGAGGCGGCAATGATAAAGGCGCGGCCACCTCCGCCGAGCGCGCTCATCGACGCGCGGTCGCGTAGCTCGCGCGCCTCATCGATGCCGAAGTGCGTATAGGTGCGCACATACACATCCGGATTCGAGACTGTCGCAATCCCCTGCCTTTCCAACAGTGCGAGCACATCTGATATCGTCTCCGCATTCCCCGCAACTAGATGTGCGCTTCCCATGAGTTCCATATTTTGATTATACTCGGCTCGCGTAGACTATAATAGTCGCATGCCAAGAAGAAATCGCATCCAAAAAGCCGCGCTCGCCATCACGCACTGGATAGGCTCGCCCGTCTCTATTGTTATCCACACGCTTCTTTTCCTCATCTGCTTCGCGGCCGCGTGGAACGGATACATTGCGCTCAATCAAATGCTACTCATCCTTACAACCATCGTCTCCCTCGAGGCGATTTACCTTTCGATATTTATTCAAATGACCATCAACTACACGACCGAAGCCGTCGAAGAGGTTGCCGAGGACGTGGGGGAAATTCAGGAAGACATCGGCGAGATTCAGGAAGACGTGGACGAACTGCAGGAGGATGTGGAGGACATTTCCGAGGACGTCGAAGAAATGAGCGAGGAGGACAATGCGGGAGAGGCGCAAGAGGCGGAACAAAAGAAAACACTCACCGACATCCAGAACGACCTGCGCAAACTCATGCAGGACATCGAGAAACTTCAGCAAAAGTAAGTATCAGGCATCAAGTAGCAGGTATCTGACAAGTCCCAATATGTAGGGAACAAACGCCCGTAGCGACCAATGCGGCACGTTGAGGCGCCCGCACCCGGTGCTCGCATCCCGATACTTCACGTTGATATGAAGTATTGGGATAAACGTTGCAAAGCGATTTTAACGTCGGGACACAAGCCATGCGGCAAGTTCTGCAAACCCCGCAGGATTATACACACACATCCGGACACGCCCTCTTTTATGCGTCGTGATGAGATGACAGCGCTCCAGTATGAGCATTTGCTTATGGAGCCACGGAAGCTTCGCCGCCAGTGGTTTTCCCAACTTGGAAAGGGACATCGCTCCGTTCTTCTTGAGCCGCAGGAGCAGCGCTCTTCGAGCCGGTAGACCGAGTGCGTCGAGTATGAGCCACGCGTTCTTGTCCAAGTCGCCTTTCATGTAGCTACGTCGCGCTTCCTCGGCTTGCTTGTACAATGCAACAGCCTGGTCCTCCCGCCACTTCTCCCGCTCCTCGGTTTTGCGAATCCTCCTCGAATTCCAATACTTCATGGTAGCGTGAAGTATAGGGATGTTTACGATTTGCGCAACACTGCTCTATGAAAATCTGTGGGAAAAACGGGTCTGCTTGGTGGATTCAATAACAACAACTATTTAATAAGGTCGCCCCGCAAACGGCGGGGCGATTTGTTCTGTCTATTTGCAACGTACGGAGTTATTGTCTTCCATTACGAATGGGTGCGCGGGGTTTTCGCGGTCTCAGGTAATGGTAGATCAAACCTACGCCAAACCCCAATAGGACCAATATTGACATTGCGCCCATAAGCTCTGCCCTTCTTGCGATAATAAGCAGAATGGCAGCTTGTGCGGCGGCGGCCACGAACAGAACCATCGTCATATTAGCGTCGTACCGTTTTGCGATAACGAACGCCAGTTTGACGCCAATAGAGATCGAGAGCCCGATAAAGATCGCGATTCCCAGCAGCATGTCTTTCTCCCCGTGTTGGCGAATACGTGACCAATATATTAACACAACATGCTACTGTGTCAACTTATCTCTTAGAGATGATGGCTTTTTTGTAGGTTTCGAGGTGTTTGAGCGCTTCACCTGTGCCTTTGGCGACGCAGTATGGTGCGTCTTTGGCAACGCGGGCTTTTACTCCCGTGCGGCGGAAGACGAGTTCGGCGAGATTGCGTAGTTGTGCCGAGCCGCCAGTCATGGTGATGCCGTTGTCGATGATGTCAGCCGCGAGCTCCGGCGGCGTCTCCTGCAAGACGTCTTTCATCGCCTGAATCATCGTGCGGAGTTCCTTGCCTATCGCGCGTACGACCTCATTCGTACCGAGCTCCACCGAGCGCGGCAATCCCGTGAGGTGGTCGCGGCCTTTCACCATCATCGTGAGCTCTTCCTCCACCGGCACAGCGGAACCGATTTGAATTTTTATTTCCTCCGCCATTTTGTCGCCGATACCGAGGTTGGCCGTCTTCTTTATGTAGTCCGCAATGGCGTGGTCTATCGCATTGCCCGCGCATTTTACGGAAGTGGACGCGACGATGCCGCCGAGCGAAATGACCGCGACGTCGGTCGTGCCGCCGCCGATGTCTACTACCATGTGGCCCTGTGCCTCGTGAATGGGAATGCCCGCGCCGATTGCCGCGAGTATCGGCTCTTTGACCACGTACGCTTCTTTCGCGCCGGCTTTCGTCGCGGCTTCCACCACCGCACGCCGCTCCGTCGAGGTGACACCCGCGGGGACCGACACCATTACTTCCGGACGGAAGAGATTCCATTTGCCGAGCGCTTTTCTGATGTAGTAGCGGAGCATCGCTTCCGTGACGCGATAATCCGCAATGACGCCGTCTTTCATCGGACGGTACGCGATTATCTCGCCCGGCGTGCGGCCTATCATCGCCTTGGCGTCATTGCCGATGGCGAGTATTTTGTTGTCGCGCACCGAGACAGCGACGACCGACGGTTCGTTCAAAACGATACCGCGGCCGGGCACATACACGAGTACCGTCGTCGTGCCGAGGTCAATGCCGAGTTTGGGTGAGAATGAGAAGGCCATATGTTCAGGCATTGTATATCAAACAGGGACTAGGGACTAGGTTTTAGGGACTAGTTCTGGTCCCTATGCTTCTTGCTCTTTTCTAGTCCCTAGTCCCTTCTCCCTAGTCCCTATTCTTGATGCTTTTTCGGGTCTAACAGCCACCAGAATTTCTTTGAGAAATTTGGTGCGTCGTCGCACACGCGCTTGAGATAGTAGAGGTCCTTGGTCGGGATTTTTTCGAGGAGCTTGCCCATGCGCCCCATACTTATCTGCGGCAGGCCGTCGCGCAGTCGTCCTCTGTTGAGCTTTTGCACAAAATACTTCATAAGCTCGCCGCGCTCCGTCTCACGAGTCTTGCTCAAGTTTTTCCGCAACTGTGTACCGATGTGCTTCATGGTGATATTGTACACCCCAGCACCAAAGCGAAGCTTGGTGCGGGGCATGCTTTCCGATATAGTTTCTCCCATGCGCACCATATTGCCGCTTGATAAGAATCCCGCTCTGCGGGAGGAGGCGCGTGAAATCCCCGTTGCCGACATCGGTGGCAAAAAAATCCGTACGCTTATTGCCGATATGAAAGCACTGCTCGCCAAAGAAGAGTACGGCGTCGCATTGGCGGCATCGCAGGTAGGCGAACCGTTGAAACTCTTTATCGTCTCCGGGAGAGCCCTTGCTCGCGATTCCAGGAATTCCCCAGACGAACCGAAATCCGATGAGGTCAGACCTCATCGGATTGAACCGCCGCCTCCGCTGGACGAGGTCTACATCAATCCCGAATTTGTAAAGATTTCAAAGAAAAAAGCCGAGAAGCACGAAGGGTGTCTCTCTATCCGCGGCAAGTGGGGCATGGTCCCCCGCGCGGAAAAAGCGAGCGTGCGCGCGTACGACGAAAACGGCGTACGATTCACCCGCGGCGCGTCGGGATTCCTCGCACACATTTTCCAGCACGAAATGGACCACCTCCAAGGAATTCTGTACACCGAAAAAGCGACCGAGCTGTATGACGAAGAACCGAACAATGAAAAATAATATTCGGTTCGCGTTTTTCGGCACGCCGGAATTGGCGGCGGTGTTTCTCGACGACCTCGAGAAGAACGGCTACGTCCCCTCCCTCGTCGTCACCACGCCCGACAGAGCGCAAGGCAGGGGCATGACGCTTCAGTCTCCGCCCGTGAAGAAGTGGGCGGATGAGAGAAATATTCCCGTCCTGCAACCGGAAAAACTCGACGACGCATTTCTCTACGAACTACGAACTACTGACTACGAACTGTTCATTGTCATTTACTACGGGAAAATTCTGCCGAAAGCCGTATTCGATATGCCCAAGCGCGGCACTATCAATGTGCACTTCTCTTTGCTCCCGCGCTGGAAAGGCACGTCACCAATTCGTGCATCAATACTGAACGACGACAGGAAAGCGGGTACGACTCTGCTTTTGATGGACGAAAAGGTCGACCACGGCCCCGTCATCGCGCAAAAAGAATTCAAGATTGCGGAGTGGCCGCCGAGTGCGCATGAGCTTGAGACACAGGCGACCCACGAGAGCGCCGCACTGCTTTCCGGATTCATCGAGCCGTGGGTCGCCGGAGAAATAGAGGCTCACGAACAAAATCATGACCTCGAAACACTTTGCCCGAAACTGGAAAAGGCCGACGGCTACATTGACCTCGCCGATGATGCATATCAGAATCTGCTGAAAATCCGCGCGTTCGACAGCACCATCGGTACGCACACTTCTTTCGAACGCCCTTCGACACGCTCAGGGCAAGCGGCGAAGAAAATCCGCGTCGCGATACTTGGGGCGCACATTGAGGGCACGAAGCTTATCCTTAATACCGTAAAACCGGAAGGCAAAAAGGAAATGCCATACGAAGAATTCCTCCGCTCCGGCGCGACTCCCGTATCCGGGGATGCATCATAAAAAAATGAGGCCGGCGGAGCCGGCCTCATCACAGACAGATGTTTCAGTTATCTTTCTTGGACTGACCGCTCACGATAACAAGAATTTTCGTGGCAATTTCCGCGATGTCGTTGATATCGCGGACGACCCTCTGGGAAGCGGTAGGAAGAACGCCTTCCTCCTGCAAGCCTTCGAGCCGTGCCTTTGCATCGCGTAGCGAATCGATGGCGAGCGAGATTTTTCCCTCGGCCAACCGGAGACGACGCGCCGGCTGATTACGTTCCGCGATCACGTAATGGTCCACCCCGGAACGCGAGAGCACACGGTCCACTTCGACCCTGAGCTCCGGTAGCTTGATTTCGCCCCTCACGTAGCGTCCTGCTATGTGCCGCGCGTGCTCATGAAGCACCGGGTTCCCCGCAAGTCGGGCAATTTCGTATGCCGGCATTTTGCCGATCGTCTCTTGACCCCGCTCACGCTGTACCTTCGGATCCATAAGCTCTTGTATGTCCGGCGGCAATTTCAACGTGCTCAGGAGTTTCTCCGCCGTCACCACCGTGATGCCCTGCATGGCGGCGGCGGCTTCGATCGGGAAAGGTATCGGCCCTTCCATCAGCCGTTTGATGCTACGCGCTTTCTCAAGCGTCGTATGGCCGACACGGTTGAAGTTGGAGACGACAGCAACAAGGTACGCGCCTGCGTCATCGATTTCGATAAGCTTGGCGCGGACCTCGAACAAGCCTTTGGACATCGCGCCCTGCCAGCGTCGTTGGCCGTCGCAGATCTCGAACTCGGTATCCGCGATGCGCCACACACGCTGTCCGTCTTCAAAAACCGGCGCGGCGCTCAGCGAGCTCTGTGGCGGCGGCTTCTTTCGGATGATGAGGTCCTGGACTTGGCCCATGAGGCCGAGCGAGGCCTCGAGCGAGGCCTGTTCCTCTTCGGGAAAGTAATCGCGGGGCTGTCCGAACATTGGCCGTATCTTATACGGATTGACCGAGACAAGGACGCCTTTCGCGATAGCCGCGGCGACTTCTGCGAACTTCGCCTGCCACGGGGCGAGCGATTGCAGTAGGGCAACATTCCCGCCAAACGCCCTGAGTGCGGTCTCTTCGGCTTGCTTGCGCATGACGGCAAGTTGCGCCGCGTGACGCGCGAGATGCGAGAGCTCCGCGGCGGGTGTTGCTTGGTCGGGGAGGCTCAAATGACGTGCGAGTTTCCAGACGGTTTTGCGGAGCTCGTTGACGTCGACGCTCATCTCCCGCGCAACCGTACGCTCGTCGGGCGGACCCGACTCGAGAAGGCCCAAGAGCTGGACCTGCAGAGGCGTAAACACCGGCAAACCCGTCTCGACTACCTTCGCGAGAGCTTTCATCGATTTCTCCCTGGGAGTACTATGCCCCTTTCACCTGAAAAGAGCATCTCACCAAAGCCTACATCGGCACATACATATTTCAAAATGATGCGGGCGGCCGATGGGCCGCCCGTAGATTGTTATCGTTCGCCGATAGTCAGGCGGGAATCGCTTCTTCATCGGCCTCCGGTTCCAGCAACACATAGCCGCGTCCCCAGATAGTCTCGACGAAGTTGGCTCCGCCGGCGTTCGCCGCAAGCTTCTTGCGCAGTTTGCAAATGAAGACCTCGATAATCTTCAGTTCGGGTTCGTCCATGCCGTTGTAGAGATGGTTGAGGAACATCTCCTTCGTCAACGTCGTCCCCCTGCGTATCGCGAGGAGCTCCAGCATCTGGTACTCCTTGTGCGTCAGGTGCACGCGATTACCGCGCACCAAGACGATCTTGGTGTTCAGATTGACGGTCAGGTCGCCGACGGTGATGAGCGAGGTTGCTCCACCCTTCGAGCGGCGCACGATGGCGCCGATGCGCGCGATGAGCTCATCCATGTGGAACGGTTTCGTCAGATAGTCGTCGGCGCCGAGCTCGAGCCCGCGTACCTTGTCTTCGATGCCGGCTAAGCCCGACACGATCATTATCGGCGTCATGACGCGGGAGCGGCGCAGTGACGTCAGGACCTCGAAGCCCGATATGTCGGGTAAATTGAGCTCGAGCAGTACGATGTCGTAGGTGTAGAGCTTGGCGAGATCGACCGCTTCCTGACCGAGATCGGTCGTATGGACGTTCATAGCTACGTCGCGTAGCCTGAGCTCAATAGCTTGAGCGGTAGCCGCATCGTCTTCGACGAGCAGAACGCGCATGGGTATACCCTCCTCCCAGTTGCGATATTGTCCCAATGACCGGTGAGAGCATTGGCTCACATGACCGTAATACAGCCTGTATAAATGTCAATCAAGAAAAAAATAAGTACGACCGTTTCCGGCCGTACGTAACATTCGCATCTCACTGCTCTGCGGTATCCGGGATTTCGACCTCCTGCCCGTCGAGCGTGCGGTCTATGACCCTCACCAGATCCGCCAGATTCTCCGCACTTTCTTGGAGCGCAAGCTGAGCTGCGGGGACGCGTACACGCAGTGTCTCGAGCGAGCTCGTGAGATTGCTGTGCCGTTTGCGCAGCGACTCGAGCGGAAAGTCGGCAACATCCGAGGTTTTTTGTCGCGCCTTCAGATACGCCTCCTGACTCGCGACATCTCGATCAAGCCCGGCAGCAAGCGATTCGTAACGCGCGACTGAGCTGTTCAAGAGCTCCAATAAGTCCTCCGCTACCGCATACGCCTCGTTGGCGTCCTTCAGTTTCGCGACAAGTGACATTTGCGACCTCCCCCGCGATACTGTTGTATCTTGGTCGTCCGCAATCCTGCAAGCCCATGCAGTTCGATATCTCGCTCCCAAGCGAGGTACTCCTCGACGGTGAGCGAATAACGCGCACATGCGTCTTCTATGCTCAGGAGTCCGCCGCGGACGGCAAAGACGACTTCCGCTTTGCGTCTGATGACCCAACGCCTCGTATGTGGCGGCGGCAGGTCGGTCACGGAAAGCGGCTCCCCTGTCGGGCCTACGACGTGCCTTATTTTCGGCCGTGCATCGGTAAACATTGGTATCACTCCGTCTCAGTTTCTTCGCGCAGAGTATCCGAGACTGTATTGCTCGTCAAAGAGCACGCTACTCCATCCGCATCAGGCGCTTGAAAGCCGCGCCGCTTTTGCGCCACATACGGATGTGCACTTTGCGCTCGCGTCGGATTTGCCGCTCCGCTTCCTCTTTCGCATCGTCTATCGCGCCGTTGATACTCTCGGAACGATTGGTCGCCCGGATGAGCCGGCCACCCGGACTTTGAATGTTCAATTCGGCAAACCAAAGATTCGCGCCGTGCCGTTGATTCCCCGCGTCGCGCCCGATTTCCACCTCACAACGGGCAAGCCCGGCATCGCCGTTCAAAAGCTTTTCAATACGCAGGAGCCGCTCGTTGAGATATGCCTGCGTCTCCGGAGCCATCTCATAACCGGTCGTTTTGATTCGTACGTTCATATTGTAGTAGGTTCTAGGGACTAGGGACTAGGTTCTAGTAAACTCAATCAAAAGATCAGCGGCGTTTGTATCTTCCCATCAATTGTACCTCATCGAGTATGTGTCCATGCATCGCCTCCTCCACCTCCGCCTTTGATGCTCCCGCTTGCAGTGCGAGCTCCGTATCAAGTGCATAGAGTTTGAAGAAATAGCGGTGCTCGCTCGGCTCGTACTGCGGCGGCGGGCACGGACCGGTGTATGCATTATTGCCGGCGCCATTTCTGCCCGCGATGCCGGCCGAGCCGCCCTCGGGAATACCGGTTGTTTGCGGCGGAATGTTGAACAGCACCCAGTGGTCGAACATGCCGCCTGCCTGCGCAGGCAGGTCGGCGTGAAGCGCTTTCGGCACGTCGGGGTCGTCCATGACGAGCGCGAGTGACTTCGTCTCCGCCGGCACGCCTGCTATCGAAATCTGCGGAGAGAGTGTGCGGTCTTCGTCGCAGGTATATTTTGCCGGAATCAGTCCCCCGTTTTCAAATGCCGCGCTGGTAAGTGTGAGGGTGGACGTTGCCATAGGTATTGCCGGTTGATTGCTAATGCTACCAGTATCGCGCGGCCCCGTGAAGCCGCGATTAAATCCGTAGGCCGCACCCGCGATAATGATGAGCCACAACACGCCGAGCAAAAGATACGCGGTGCGCATACTGCTATGGTAACAAATCGGAGTTCATTGCCACGACACGTATTTGATGTCATATTGAAATTCGGAAAGGAGCGCAACAATGCCCGTTATTCCTTTTACATCCGCCTCGGCTGCGGCACGGCGGAAATGGTGGATGCACATCAACATCCCACTCGTCAAGAAGGCCAAAGCTCGAGGACGCCAGCGGTTCGTGAGTATATGGATCGGCCCGTTCGCGGACGAAAAGCGACAAGTATCATGGCGGTCCGGCTTTGAGGCCGCACTTGAAAGACTCGAATTCAAAAACTACGAGATCAAGGTTGTGCCGACGGGACGTAATTACCCAACGGTCTCATCCGCCGACATTTCCGCGAACATCGACCCGGAGATTGCGGTGCAGATGCTTCCTGCCCTTGTGCTGGAAAAAATGAATGAGGCAGTCTCGAAATAACTGTAATTGTTGCGTACACGCGTAGAGCCCCATGTAGGGGCTCAGTGTTTTTGTATATTCCCTATTTTTCGCTATACTCTCATGTGCCCCGCATGGGTGTTGTGTACCAGTTTCGTGCTCCGCGGTAGCTCAGCGGTAGAGCGGTCGACTGTTAATCGATTGGTCGTAGGTTCGAATCCTACCCGCGGAGCAAGGAGCTGGTAAGGGTCTGAAAAAGCGGGATTTTGGCGCGCGGCGCGAAGCGCCGCGTAGGGAGGATGCGCCGTGCCTGAGATTTTTTGATTTGTGAGTTGCAGGTTCGAGCCGAAGATTTTTTGAATTGCGGATTTTTTGGCGGGGAGAGAGGGGTCATTTTGCATTTGGGCTAGGTTTTCCGCCTCGTGTATCCACGAGCGCATAGGTTCGAGCCACGCATGGCCGTCCCGCTCCAAACGGGCTGCGTGCTCCTCTAGCGTCCGCTTGTCGGACATCAGCGCGCGACGCTTCGCCAAGTATGCGTCGCGCTCAATATCCTGCGCGATGTAGAGGTCTGTGAGGCGGTCGAGCTTGCGTTCAATTTGGTGCATCTGCTCCCGCAAGTCCGCGACCGCCTGCGCACTCGTGCGCCCTACATCGCGCTCGTCTATTTCCATGCGGCGCTCAAAGTCGCGCGCCCACTGGGGCGGCAAAACAAAGAGCGCGAGAAGGTCGGACACATCGGCGGCAAGCACTTCTTCGCGGACGTAGGACTGCGAACAGCTTGCCGCCGATTTTTTGGTGCATCGGTAGTACACGTAGCGATGCGCATTGCCGTTCTTTTGGTGCTTGGTGCGCACTTCGGCAGTTATCGCCATCCCGCACTCGCCGCATCGCATAACGCCACAGAATACCTGCGGCTCGGTCGTAGCGGCTTGCGGATGGCCGCGCTCGGCCATGACTTTCTGCGCTTTATCAAAAAGCCGCTTGTCCACGATGGGCGTATGCCGCCCTTCATATAATTCGCTCTTGTAGAGAAAGTGGCCGTAGTAAAAAGGATTGGCGAGGATGAAGCGCACGCGGTCGTTGTGGATGCGATTGCCGAACAAACTCCGCACGCCGCTATCGTATAAAAATTGTCCGATGTCCTCTAGCCGCGAATCGCCCTTGGCGTACAGCTCAAAGGCGGCGCGGATCACTTTCGACTTCTTGTGGTCAAGCACGATGGTCTTGGTGCGCGGGTCGTTGCGATACCCCGCGGGAGCCGTGCCGGGAAAATCTCCCTGCCGCGCTTTCGCGCGAAGCCCGCGCGCCGTATTCACCGAGAGGTCACGGATGTACTGATTGGCCATACCGAACTCTACCGACATGAGCATCACATTGTCGGCGGGATAGTACGCACGGTCGTGCGTTTGGATATGCGCGATAGTGCTGTTTTGGAGTAGCCATTGTATCTGCCCGCCATCCACGGGATTGCGCGCGAGGCGGTCTATTTTCCAACACACGATGCCCTGCGCTTCGCCATTTTGTATCCGCGCCATCATGTCGGAGAAGATAGGGCGGCCCGGCATCTTCGCCGAGCGCTTCTCGACAAACTCCTCGACTACTTCTAGCCCCTCGCGCTTAGCGAGCGTGCGCAATTCCGACAATTGCGCCTCGATGGAGAGGACTTGCTTGTCCTCGACATCGGTGCTTTTGCGTGCGTAGAGGAAATACTTGACCATATTCTTATGATACAGTATCCTAGCTGTAGGCCGTAAATAAGCTGTGGATAATGGTAAGCGTCATTCCGCTTGGGATTTGACAGAAATATTACCTTCGCTTATTATGGGCTCGTACGCTTACTAGAATAATGGCTCAAACTATGGACACGGATAACACTGAATCAACAAACAAGCTCTTGAGGGTAATAGTAGCTTTGCTCCTGCGCCGTGAGGATGAGGCTACTCCCTCCCTTCGGCAACAGATAGAAACTCTATTCGACCTCGGCATTAAAAAGCCGTCGGAGATTGCCGAGATACTCGGCAAAACAGGTACTCACATTAACAAAGAACTTTCAGGCATCCGCAAGTCGCGGAAACATATATAAGTATGGCGGAAAACAAACAAAAGAATACAGCGACCGTCGAGGAACTGTTGCGTGACAACCTTATTGTTCAACTGGGGTTGGCGGGGCTCACTCAACATCAGATACGCGAGATTGTCGGCGTGGACATTCATCGCGTAAACCGCATCGTGAAGCATTTTAAAAATATAAAGAAATAATATGAACGATAAAAAACTTGATGCAGTAATTATCCTTCTTCAGCATCTTCTTGCAGTCGAGTTGTCTAAAAACGGCATGACTCACGACCAGATTAGAAAGCATCTCGGTGTCGGAAAAGCGACCGTTAATAGCATGCTCAAGGGAGTTAAAAAAGAAAACTAAATATGACTGAGGAGCTACTCAAAGACATTTCCAAGAAGCTGAACATCCTTATCTCGATGAAGCTCGGCCGGATAAACGATACACGGCTGTTCGATAAAGATGGCGAGATTATACAAGGTGTGGGAGCGATGACGCGCTACTTAGCGGATATGGGACTAGAACCGAAGGATATTGCAGAAATACTGGGCGCACCCCTCCAGAGCGTAAGGACATTACTCACCCCAAATCGCCGCAAATAATATGGACAAGAAAGCCATTGAACTACTGGAGGACATCAAAAAGCTTCTGATTCTCGATCTCATAACGCGCGGTGTGCAGGCAAAAGACATTGCGGGCATTTTTGGTGTAAACAAAAGCACAATTACACGCCTCGTCCCTGCGCGCCAGATAAAGAGGGCAAAATAATATGGACCTGCAGGAACTCGTCGCGCGCGGCCGAATACTCTTTGCGGGAGCGCCAAAACGCGTTCGGGTTTTTGAGCTCGTAAACGGCAAAAGGGCGGCGCGTGAAATCGCGCGCGTGAGTGGACGCGGGTTCGCGGCCACGCTAGCAGACCTGCAAAAAATGAGAGATATGGGCCTGCTAATCTATCGCAAGGATGGCGCACAAAACATCGTTCGGAAAACCGATTCGGTCGTATATGACAAGGAACCGTCCATAAAACACCTCCCGTTGTCTTATTTCAAAGACCCCACAAAACTGCCTCAACCCGAAAAGAAAAAGAAAAGTAATCGGCTCCCTATCTCGAAGACGGTCCGTATTCCCAACGAAACCGAAATTCTTGATATTTGCCGACACGGAGAAGATCAATTGTACGAATATAAAAGCGCGGGAACAGACGCGGCGAAAATATCGCGAGAGATATGTGCGTTTGCAAACACTCGCGCCGGTGGGATTTTGCTTTACGGTGTGGACGATGATGGAACGATTGGTAACGCCGACATGAAAAGGGCTGTCTTCGACCAGAAGATCCAAAACTCGGTTCGGAACACCATTTCGCCAGCGTTAACTATCAAAATAGTGGAAAAGGATGTCGTTGGACACAAAATTTATCTCGTCGTGGTGCCGCCATGGAATACGCGGCAGGTGTACCAATACGACGGTCGCGTATTACTACGACACGGAACCAATGTATTTTTCGCTAAGCCAGAGGAAGTAAAGCAACTGCACGCTGGTAAGGCAGTCGTTTAGGGAGCTTCGCTGATTAGCTCTTTTCAGCGAAGAGATTCGTGCGCGCATGGGTGGGTGGGGCAAGCACGCATGGATTCTGCCCCTCTCTCCCCGCCAAAAAATCCGCATTTGCATTTCTTCAAAAAATCTTCGGCTTGAATTTGCATCCCGCATCAAAAATCTTCCGGCACGGCGCATCCTCTCTACGCGGCGCTTCGCGCCGCGCGCCAAAATCCCGCTTTTTCAGACCCTTACCAGCTCCTTGCTCCTCTATACGAATTAGCTCGTACCTATTTTACCCTGAACTCGTGATGTCGCGCGCTCCGCGCGCGTGGTGGCTTTGTACGGGAGTGGTCCGATTCGACTTCGTGCCCGCCCCGCCCCGCCGCACACTCCTCCATTCTCATCCATTTCGCGGGGGTTTTTGAAAATTGAATGGGCGGCGGGGCGGGGGCCGAGTCGTTTCCCAAACATGAAGATTTGTGGGATTATAAGCCGCAATGGCGAACGCACCAAAGAAAAAAAGACCAACTAAAAAAGTGTCTCCCAAGGATATAAAGGACGGTTTCCGCCCTCAGTCAATTGAGCTTGATAGCACAGAGTGGGAAGAGGGGGCCTTTCGGAGCCGAATCTCCTTTGCCCGAAGCTCGGGAGGAGCTGAGGGCATTAAAATAAGAACTGCAAAGAAGACGTGGGGTTTCAACGAACACCAGTGGGGTATCTGGTTGCCTAAGGGCCTCGATCTTTCTGCTTGGTTGAGGTGGACCATTCTTTCCATAAAGAAATATTCAAAAGCGTTCTGGGGAACGAGCATTGATATCGGTATCTTGGAAGAAGAAGCTGATTTTTACAAACAACAGGCGAGCACTCTTGAGAAAGAACTCGCAAAGACAAAGACAAAACTGGAAGACACCGAAGAGCTTCTGAAGATTCAAAAAGAGGACAGAGAGAGAGCGCAGCAGTTGATTTCGAAAGTTGAGGAGTATGAAAATGAACTGAAAGAGCTCATCGCTTTGCTCGACGACTCAAAGTTGAGTGATGAAGCGAAAGAAACAGAAGTAAAGTTGAAGATAAAAAATAATAGGTGGGTTCTTGGGCTTGAGTGCGAAATTGGTGCGGCAGAAAAGCAGATAGATGTCCAAACAGCTATAGACTTACACGTCGTCACTGATTTTAGCGAAGACCGGATTTTTGAATTTAAAAGTCCCCATCTTTCACCTTTTAAAAAGAAAGGAGAGGGCACGCGGCTGTATATAACTGACGCTTTAGCAGAAGCCATGCATCAGCTCATAATTTATATGAGAAAGACTAACCTGTATAGTTTCAGCACCGAAGGCGGCACTTACGGAATTCGAGGCCCATCGGGATACGTTGTCGTCGGGTACAAGCTAGACGACGAGCAAAAACAGGCGATGAAAGATTGGAATTTCCATCTTAGGCCTCACATCATCTTATTGACTTACGACGACCTAGTGCGCCGGGCAACCATTCAACTCGAAAATATTAAGCACGTCAGAAAGACTTCTACTGAGAAGGCCTCAAAATAAACATGGCAACTTTAAATTGGATTGGTAAAGAAGCAGTCGTAAACCACGATCAGGCGGTGCCGTTTAAACTTCTCAAAAAGGTTAAATCGGCTTCCATCGGCGAACACTCGCAAAATTTGATAGTCCACGGCGACAACCTCGAAGCACTCAAGGCGCTTATGCCGTATTACGTCGGCAAAATCAAATGCATCTATATTGATCCGCCATACAATACCGGCAACGAGGGCTGGGTATACAACGACAAGGTCAACTCTCCCAAAATCAGACAGTGGCTGGGTAAGGTAGTCGGCCGTGAATCCGAGGATTTAACACGGCACGACAAATGGCTGTGCATGATGTATCCGCGCCTGAATCTGCTTCGAGACTTACTGGCAGATGATGGGGCTATTTTCGTTTCGATTGATGATAACGAGCACTGCAACCTGCGCGGTGCAATGGATGAAATATTTGGTGAGCAGAATTTTGTGACAACTATTATCTGGCAAAAAAAGTACGCAGTATCAAACGACCACAAATCAATCGCGCCTATGCACGACTATATTGTCGTATATCGAAAAACCGAAACATGGATTCGAAATCTATTACCAAGGTCGGAAGAAAAAAATAGCCAATATAAGTACTCGGACGAGAAAGGTACTTTTAGAGTAAGTGACTACACTTGTAACAAAAGTATCGAAGAGCGACCAAATCTTTATTACCCGATAATAAATCCCAATACGCGCGAGAAAATTTTACCGAAAAGGACGCGAGTTTGGGCGTATTCATTAGAGGAGCACAAAAGACATGTATCTGAAAATTTAATTTCTTGGGGCAAAGATGGCAAGGCAAAAACTCCAGGCTATAAGCGGTATATTCATTTATTAAGAAATGAAGGCGTTGTACCCCAAACATGGTGGCCGCACGAGTTCGCGGGACATACTGATATCGCTAAGAAGGAACTTCAATCACTCATCGAGAACAGGGGTTTCTTTGAGACGCCTAAGCCCACCAGTCTCATAAAGAGAATTTTACAGCTCGGGAGCGACAAGGATTCGATTATTCTAGATTCATTTGCCGGATCGGGCACGACGGGCCATGCGGTGCTTGATTTAAACAAAGAAGACGGTGGGAGCCGGAAATTTATTATGGTCGAAATGGAGGATAAGGTTGCGAAAGATATTACCGCCGAGCGCGTAAAACAAGCTATAAAGAAAAACGGCTATAGCGATGGCTTTGAATATTGCGAGCTAGACAAACCGCTGTTTGACGAAAACGGGCAGATAGAGGAATCTTGCGACTTCAAGCAATTTGCCACCTATATCTACTTTACGGAGACGCAGACGAACATCGATGCGAAGAAAATCAAAGGCAACTTCATCGGCGAGCGTGGCGAAACCGAGTATTACCTGCTCTACAAAGGCAAGCTTCAAAACGACCTCGACAAATCGTCTCTCAAAATCTTCAGCGATAGCGAGAAGAGGAAGGTCATATACGCCGACCGCTGCCTACTGGACGACGACATACTTGCGAAGCACAATATCGTGTTCAAACAGATACCCTACGAAGTAAAAGTATATTAACGCTATGGAACTCAAGAAATACCAAAAGAATACGCTCGACACGCTTGAAACTTTCCTTGCGGATTTACGCAAGGTAGGGCTGAAGTATGCGTTCATGGGCATCACCGAAAAGCCCTACCAAGCCCAAGCCTTTGGCGAGGTGCCATTCGTATGTATAAAAATCCCGACCGGCGGCGGAAAGACATTTGTGGGATGCCATGCGGTAGAGAAAATCATGAGCAAGGCGCTCTCAAACAAAATGGATCATGGCATCGTGATGTGGTTCACGCCGTCGGAAGCTATCAAGACGCAAACGCTCAAAAAATTCAAGGACAGAAAAGATGCGCACCGCAAGATTCTTGACGAAGCGTATGATAATCATGTCCGCGTGTTCTCCAACGAGGAGGCGTTGAGCATACGAAAATCGGACGTGAGCGGTAATCTTTGTGTCATTATCGCGAGTCTCGAAGCGTTCCGGAAAGAAAAGATGCTGCAAAAGAAGTACAAGGTCTATCAGGAAAACGGCTCGCTCATGGACCACTTCGAGAATATTGACGAGCCGGACTTTTTAGAGCGCGATAGCGAGGGTACGGTTATCAACTCTCTCGCGAACGTCATACGCCTGAGCAATCCGCTCGTTGTGATTGACGAGGGACACAAGACATCAACCCAGCTTTCGATAGATTTCCTGAAAGATTTGAATCCGAGTTTTATTGTCGAATACACCGCTACGCCGCGCGCGGGCAGCAACATACTCGTCGAAGTACACGCGTCAGAACTCAAGGAACAGCAGATGGTAAAAATCCCTATCGTGCTAGAGAGTGCGGCACAGTGGCAGAGCGCGCTAACTAACGGCATCGCGAGACGGGTTGAACTTGAAAAGGCGGCGAAGAAAATCAAGGGCGAATATATTCGCCCGATAGCACTGTTGCAGGCGCAGTCAAAAGCCGGAGACGTGACAGTGGAAAAAATAAAAGAATTTCTACTTGAGGGTAAGATTCCGGCGGAAGAGATTGCAATCAAGATTTCCGGCAAAAACGAGTTGGAAGGTGTAGACCTGTTCAGCAAGGATTGCAAAATTCGCTACATCATCACAGTAAACGCGCTCGCGGAGGGATGGGATTGCTCATTCGCCTATGTCCTTGTATCGGTCGCAAACTTGGGCTCGAAAATCGCAGTCGAACAAATCATCGGCAGAATTATCCGCATGCCGAACGCCCGCCGAAAGGCGGACGAGGATTTCAATCGAAGCTATGTATTCGCATCGGCGCGGAATTTCAATGAAGCGGCCGACCAGATAATCTCCGGTCTTGAAAGCAACGGATATAGCGCGGCGGACATCGTGAGCACAGGCAAAAAAGATACCGCGAATGCTCTTGAGGCGAAAAAGGCGGTATCGGGAAATCTCAAAGTGCCGATGATGACTCTCAGTGGAGACAAGCTGACGTTTGAGGATTTGGTGGGAAGCGGTTTTGAGCTTGCGAAGCAAGAGCCGGAGTTTGAGTTTCAAGTGCACTACGATAACGACGGACGAGCGATAATCGACATTAAGGGAGATGATGAATGGACGCGGGGGGCGCAGAAGTCTCTAAAATTGAGCTATTCGGACAAAAGCCTTACGAAAAACGAATTGGTACAGTGGCTCGACAAAAAGATGCGGTTCACGTTGCTTGAAAAATCGGACAAGGTACGATTTCTGGAGAAAGCAATCGAGTACCAATTAAGGACGCACACGCTCACAGAGCTGTCGGTAAATCGACACGTTTTGGCCGAACGAATGGCCGGACATATAGACAGTGTCCTCGAAGCACATGCAAAAGCACGGTTTGATGCGGCGAAGCGAGCGAAGAAAATCACGGCGAAGCCGTTTGATGCTTTTGCCGATACTATTGCGCTCAAGCAAGCAGTGCCGCAAGAGTTCAACAGAAATTACTATGACAAAATCGACAAGTTGAATAGCGAGGAGCTCGGATTCATTCAGCGCCTCGATCTTGATACGCTGCCGAATATAAAATATTGGGTGCGAAACAGGGAGAAAATTGACCCGTTCTATATCCAAGGGTGGAGGAAGGGAAAGTTTTACCCGGACTTTGTCGCTGTCACGAAAAAGGGCGCGGTGGTCGCGCTGGAGTGGAAAGGCGGAGACCGCGTGAGCAACGAGGATACGGCGTATAAAGTTGAGATTGGCGAGATTTGGGAGAAACTCGGCAAGGGTAAGCTGCGCTTTTTCTTAGTGCACACTGGCAATACGGAGGAGGTGCTAAGCGCGCTCAAGAAACTGTAACCTCTATTATACCACTTCCTACCAAAAAAGCAAGCGTTTGCGTGCCAACTATATGAGCCGTTCAGATTTGCCCGTGACAAGCCGTCCGGCGCGCTAGAATAGAGCCATGGCAGACGAAGAGACAGTTCAGCCGACCGCAGAGCCAGTAGCACCAATGGAACCCGCTACAGCGCCCGAAGCCGCGCCGAACGAGCCGGTGGAAGTGCCACCGGCTGAAATCCAAACGGCTCAAGTACCAGTAAATGAGCCGTTGCCTCCCGAACCTGAGCCGATTGCACCGACTCCCGCCTCGGAGCCGCCGCAGGCGGCGAGTGCGCCAGTATCACCCGCACCGGCTTCGACAAGCACACCGCAAGCCACGCACGCCGCCCGCGACCTACTCGTGAAAGCACGCGCGACGATTCAAGACCGGAAGCGAAAGAAGTTAGATAAAATCATGGAAGCCCTGAATACAAAAGGCAAAATCACCAACGACGAAGTCGAGAAACTCCTGCATGTCTCGGACGCAACAGCAACGCGGTATCTCTCTGCATTGGAAAAGGAGGGAAAGATTCAGCAAGTCGGAAAAACGGGAAAAGCAGTCGAGTACACGCGCATTTGAATTTGCATGCAAGGAGGCAGGAAATCGGAAGTGAAATGCGATATACAAACGACGCGCAGCCGCGGGAAGCGCGGCGAGTCTCATGCGCCTGCCCCAAAGCAGGCGCATGCATAAAATGGATGCCATCCGGCGGGCAGGTATCTCGCTAGGGAAAGCTGGACCGAGGCCGGCCCGCGCGAGCGGATTTGCAACTATGTACCAATAAAGCGGAAGTGAAATACTGACCGCGGGTGGGGGGAGCTGCAGCGCGCTCAGAGCTCTAAAAGCCGAGGCACGAACCCGAACGGAGCGGCGGATGAGTGAGACCTACTGCAAGCTAGCAAACCTGAAACCGATACAAAGACGAAGCGAACGGACGCACCGCGAGGCAATAAATATAATCGAGGGTTTTTGGAGCACTAGC
>Ga0209542_10004315_pt1 | contig 29325 bp, 40 predicted proteins | sample RifCSPhighO2_01_FD_184028 | JGI IMG/M metagenome (GOLD analysis project Ga0209542, IMG submission 184028) | Soil microbial communities from Rifle, Colorado - Rifle CSP2_plank highO2_0.1 (SPAdes) (version 2) | ecosystem: Environmental > Terrestrial > Deep subsurface > Rock core/Sediment ... | reverse complement strand
AGCCGCGGCGGAACTGCTGTTACCGTCGGATACAATCAGCTTAGCGACACAGCTTTGTACATTTTGAACCAAGCTAAGCACCATGGTTTAGCTTGAATGGATACTGCGGAATTTATTCCGCAGAGGAGGTCATTTTAATTCCTCCACTCTTCTAAAAATTTAATGCTCTTCTCTTCTTTAAAATAATCTATATTTAACAATAAGTTAGAAATCACAGGTTTTAGCATCTTTTCCATAAAGGTAATTATTTTAGTAAACTATATCTTGTTTTGGTTGTAATAATCAATCAGAATTCTTAAGAAAGTTGTTTAAAGTCAAATCGGGTTACAATTTTCCAAAATAATAACACAAAGAATACAATGTTTAATCATTTATATTAACAGAAATATTAACAGAATTTTATTTTATTAATAAAAAGTGATGAATGTGATTAAGGTTTCACAACTGGCCTTAAGATGGATATAACTAAATTTAAATGGTGCGGGACTACTGTTTTTTATGCGGAAATTATTGATTGAACTTTAAGAACAAGAGTTCAAAACCTTTATAAACCCCTTTATTTTCCCAGTAAAAATGAATTTGCTAAGCATAGTGATTGTCATAAGCGTTTTGGCTTTGTTATTTGTGGTTTGGCTGACGCGCCAAGTTCTCAGAAAAGACACTGGAACCCCTGCAATGCAGGAAGTTTCTGATGCGATTAAGGAGGGTGCTGAGGCATTTGTCAAGAGGCAATACGCAACAATAGGGGTTTATACTTTAATTCTTGCAGTTATAATCTATGTGGTTTATGCTTTTTTGGGAAAAACAGATTTGGGATGGAGAACTTCTGTTGCATTTTTATTTGGGGCCGTAAGCTCGGCAGTTGCAGGAATCGTAAGCATGCTGATTGCAGTCAGGGCAAACATAAGGACAGCAAGCGCAGCAAAAAGGAGTCTGAACGAAGCTTTTGTCACAGCCTTAAGGGGCGGCGCAGTTGCCGGTATTATAATAGTATCAATGTCGTTGCTGGGAGTCGCATTAATATATTACTTTTTTAGCTTGGGCCTTACGGTTGAACAGGCGGCAAAGCAAGTTCCGTTCTTGATTGTAGGTTATGGTTTTGGCGCTTCATTTGTAGCCCTGTTTGCGCAACTAGGCGGAGGAATTTATACCAAGGCTGCTGATGTCGGCTCGGATTTAGTCGGCAAAGTTGAGAAAGGAATTCCGGAAGATGATCCGAGAAATCCGGCAGTCATTGCTGATTTAGTTGGTGACAATGTTGGGGACTGTGCGGGCCGCGGCGCAGACCTATTTGAAAGCACCGCAGCGGAAAATATTGGCGCGATGATTTTAGGAGTTGCTTTGTATCCTTATTTTGGATTGCCTGGAGTTATGTTCCCTCTGGTTGTGAGGGCATTTGGATTGATAGCTAGCATTATTGGAATTATGACTGTCAAGCTCAAAAATGAAAATGAAAACCCGATGAAAGCGCTGAACAGGAGTTATGGTTATACAGCTATTCTTGCATCAATTGCATTTTTCTTCACAACAAAATGGCTGCTCTACACCGCCAAAGCGCCTAATGCCTGGCTGTGGTTTTTCTTTGCTGGAGTGGTTGGAATTGTTACAAGCACTTTGATTGTTTTAATCACAATGTATTACACAGAGTCCGATTATAGGCCGGTTAAAAGCATTGCAAAAGCATCCTTGACGGGGCATGCAACCAATATTATTACTGGATTTGCAGTTGGGCTTGAATCAACAGCGCTGCCGGTTGTCGTATTATCTGGAGCTCTTCTTCTTTCATTCAAGCTTGGAAACTTAAGTGGAGTGCCTCACGGTGGATTTTATGGAACAGCGATTGCAACAATGGGCATGCTCGCAACTGCGGCATTTGTTTTGGCGATGGACACTTTCGGCCCGATAACAGATAACGCCGGTGGAATTGCTCAAATGTCTAAGGCGCCTGAATCAGTCAGAAAAAGAACTGACAGGCTTGATGCAGTTGGCAATACTACTAAAGCAATAACTAAAGGCTACGCGGTTGGAAGCGCAGCGCTTGCAGCTTTCTTGTTGTTCACAGCTTATCTTGATGATGTTAAGGCCCACCTGAAAATTGAAACTATTACAATTGATTTGTCAAAAGTTCACGTTTTTGTGGGGGCGTTTATCGGCGCAATGCTTATTTTCCTGTTCAGCTCATTGGCAATAAAGGCAGTGGGAGATGCGGCACATAGCATAGTAAACGAAGTAAGGCGGCAATGGAAAGCAAAGAAAGGAATCATGACGGGAAAGGAAAAGCCGGATTATGCGAGAGTTGTTGACATCTGCGTAAAAGCTTCACTAAAGAAAATGATATTGCCTGGCTTGTTGGTTGTTGTCACCACAGTTGTTGTCGGAATGCTTCTTAAGTATGAAGCAGCGGCAGCATTTTTGATGGTTGCTACAATCACCGGAATTCTAATGGCCTTGTTTTTTAACAATGCCGGAGGCGCCTGGGACAACGCAAAGAAATACATTGAAGACGGAAATTTAGGCGGAAAAGGCAGCGAAGCGCATAAAGCAGCTGTTACTGGAGACACCGTTGGCGACCCAACCAAAGATTGTGCAGGTCCTTCATTGCACGTTTTGATTAAATTATTAAGCACTATCACTCTAGTTTTGGTGCCGTTGTTTCTATAATTTATTTTAATCTTAATAAATGCTTTTTTTTATAATAAACTTATTAAACACGTGGCTGCACAATTAGATTATGTCCAAAAAGAAATATTTTAAAAAACCCGCAAAGCAAGTCCAGATTGCAAAGAAGCGAATCAGGTTTCTGTTCAATGAAGCCAGAGAATCCTTGAAAAAAGACGCAAAGCTGTCAGCCAAATATGTTAAATTAGCCAGGAGGATGGCAATGAAATACAAGATAAAGCTGCCTTCTGAGTTGAAGAAAAAGTTCTGTAAAAGCTGCAATTCTTATCTTATTCCTGGCGTTAACTGCAGGGTTAGAATCCATAAAAGCAGAGTAATATACTATTGCCTCAGCTGTAAGAACTATATTAGGCATCCCATTAAATAAGCCTTATTTTCTATACTGAAAATAAAATTCTCATACTTATCTGAGCGAAAGTTTTATATACTAGTTATATCACTATGAAGTAATAACAAGTTTGGGGTGGGAAATATATGTGCGTGTTTTGCAGTTCAGGATTGACGGGTAAGCTGGAAGGGGCAGTGTCCTATGATAATATTAATGATAATTACAATAGCAATACCACTTCCTCATATATTTCAAACACAAATTATTAATTGAGGATATTATGGAATCAGAAGTACGTTACCAGAAAGCAGTTTCGGCATATATTGGTATTGTTGGCAAACAGGTTTCAAATGACTCCCTCAGGGAAGCTGAGTTGTTTTTGGCTTTCATTGACGGATACTTGGAAAAACCTGCCGTGGATTTAAAATTAAACCTAGACGATAAACGTAAACAAATGTTTGAATTGGGCCATCAGATAGCAATTATAGAATCAACTAATGGGCGAAAAAAATTGGAATTAATATTACATTAATGGTGTTTTTATGGAAGCAGACGAATTATTTTTGGACGAGGACATGGAACAGATTGAATCTATGAGAGATTCAAGAAAGAAGATGAAAGAAAAAGATTTTGCTAAATTATTGAATAAGAAAGATCTTTCCAAATTTGAAATGGATGAGATATTCTGTGAGTGATAAACGTGGATAGAAGAGAAGCTTTTAAGGCAATCGGATTGTTGGGTTTAGGAACCGCTGCTAGTGCATGTGATACGGTGGAGAATATCGCCAAAACCACCGGTGCAAAGTCACCAAGATATATTAGGGCAGTTAGATTGAAAGGGAAAACTTACGTTGAGTTTGAAGGAAAAGTGTTTCGCATTGATTATGAGCGGCCTGATTCTGGGAGGGGGATTAACCATTTAGTGGATAGATTAAATCCACAATTTGATGATGGAGATATTCAATCTGTTGGAAAATTAGCAATGAATCTTGAATACAAACGAGATGCATTGGAAGATTTAAGGGACGGTCAAGCTGTTCGATGGAGCTATAATCCATTAGTTAGAACCGCTGTTCTAAGCCAAACTGGACGATACGCAGTGCCGATACAAGTGGAAGCAAGAAATCTTGAACAAGTAATGTCAATTTATGGTTCACGTTAAGAATACTTTTTTAAACTATTAAATTTTCCTATCTCTTTATGTCAAACTACGACCTCGAATTAAACAAAGTAATTGAAAGAATCAACAAAGATAATCCTAAAATGGTGTGTGTTCAGCTGCCGGACGGTTTGAAGCCGAGGGCGAATGAAATTCAGCAGGCTATAGAAAAAAATACACAGGCTTCTGCAATTATCTGGATGGGCTCCTGTTTTGGCGCCTGCGATGTTCCTTTGCAGGTTGAAAGAATCGGCGTCGATTTGCTTATTCAGTGGGGCCATTCAACTTGGAGAGGCACTTGGTATTAAAAACTTGAATAATGCCTTCTCAATTCATGGGCATATCTTTCGCCAGCTATATTTTTGTTTCCTTTTAGCCAGTCACTAAATCTTATATTTCCTCTCTCCGGATTCTGGGATTCAAGCAAACCTTCGATTAAAGAATCCATTTCGTCTTTCGTAAGCACTGTATCATGTAATAATATTTTTCCAATTGCTTTAGCGCAAAGCAACGCTATAGTTGGCGACGCATGAAATACAAATGAAAAAGTGCCAGATTCTTTTTCGAGTAACCCAACTAATTCATTAAATGTAAAATCCTCTGGGCCTGCAACATTAAGCTCTAAATTTCCTTTTTCGTGCACGGATTTTATTGCCATATCCGCCAAATCATCGACATGGATTGGCTGTATTTTATAGTTTCCATCGCCAGGAATTGCAAATGCGTGATAATGCTTCAAGAAATAAAAAATATTATTTATTAAAATCTCTTCAGGGCCGAAAATAAGTGCGGGTCTTAATATAGCATAATCAATTCCTGAATTTCTTATTTTTTCTTCAACTTTACATTTATTCCTGAAGTAAGGAAATCTTGGGTTTCTGTCCGCATTTGACACGCTTATATGAACAAATTTTCTCACGCCCGCTCTTTGGGCGGCTTCCAGGAGAACATCTATATTCTTAATTGCATTCTCAAAAGTTGAACTGCCTCTGTCAAACCTTGTCCAGTGAGTATTATAAACTGTATCCACTCCTCTCAAGCTTTCTTCAAGCGCAGCAGGCTTGTCAAAATAAGGAAGCACCCCAACTCTTTCACCAAGTACATAACTTCTTCCAGGGCATCTTGTAATTGTTCCTACACGATGCCCACTTTCTAAAAGTTTTACTGCAATATGCCTGCCAGTATAATCAAATGCACCAGTTACTATGTCATATTGCGGGACGGCACTCTGTTCCATCAAACCTTGTAACCCCCTCATTCGTTCAAGAAATCTTCTGTTTATTTTAAATATTTCTGTAACCTTTAAATATCTGCTCAAACTCTTTCTTATAATGAAAACCTATTTCGCCGTCACCGGAATTGTAAAGTACAAAAACAAAGTCCTGATCCTTAAAAAATCCCCTGACGACTGGAACTATCCAAACAAGTGGAGTTTCTGTTCCGGCTACGTGAAGGAGTTTGAAGCTGCAGAAGACACAGTGTTAAGGGAAATAAAAGAAGAAACAGGTTTGGATGCAAAAATCATCAGGAGGGGAATCTTATTTGAATTGGAAGACAAGAAAAAAGGAAAAAGATGGGTAGTGACGCCTTTCCTTTGCAACGTGTATTCGCAAAAAATAAAGCTCGACCATGAAAATACTGAATTCAGGTGGATAGATTTTAAAGATATTAAAAAATATGACACAGTCCCGGGATTAAAGAAAGATTTAAAAGTTCTGGGCTTGGAGTGACTGATATGAAGCCAAAAATATTCTTAGGCGCAGACCACGCTGGTTTTGAGCTGAAGGAAGAAGTTAAAGCGTACCTCAGAAAGCTTGGCTATGAAGTAGAGGACAGAGGCGCTTTCAAGCTTGATGCTGAAGATGATTATCCGGATTTCATTTCCGCCGCAGCAAGAGAAGTTGCAAAAAATTTAGATAACCATAAAGGAATAATATTTGGAGGCTCAGGCCAGGGGGAAGCCATGGTTGCCAACAAGATAAAAGGCATAAGGGCGGCAGTTTTTAACAGCGATAATCCTGACATTGTAAAATTGTCTAGGCTGCATAATGATTCAAATGTTCTTTCAATAGGCGCAAGATTTGTTTCAAAAGAAACTGTATTCAGGGCGGTAAAATTATGGCTCGAAACCGATTTCAGCAATGAAGCGCGGCATAAAAGAAGATTAAAGCAGATAGAAGATCTGGAAAATAAATTATACAAATAAGATGCAATTCATAAACTATTTTTTTGCTTCCGTTGTTTCATTTCTGGGTTTGTTAATAGGGATTATTTTAATCAAAATTGCCCCTGAAGAGCAAAAGCCGCTGTCAAAATACTTTGATTTAATGAGGAAAATTTTGCTGCTGTTAATTTTTATTTTTTTAATGTTTTATTATTTTAATAGCGTTTTTTACCTGTTAGTATTATTTATATATCTTGTTTTTGCAGCAATTATAGAATACAGAATCCACGATTTATTGAGAAAATCTATGATAAATTACATGCTTCTTGGGATACTTTTTTATCTCAGCAAAAATAATATTAATCTGTTCGTGATTGAATCAAGCCTGATTTTGCTGCACGGGGTGATGGCAGCATCCCTTCTTTATGACAGGAAATTAAGAAATCACTTTAGATTATTATTTCATAACCTTGGATTCCTGGTAATTGCGATTGTTCTTTATTTCATTTAAACAAATAGGATTCTATAAAATAAATTAATTTACTCCTATTACTTTTATCTTGAATGTCAGTTCCTTTCCTGCCAATGGATGATTTAAATCGATTACGACTACATCATTCTTTACATCGCTGACAACAGCCGGGAGGTTCTGGCCGTCAGGCCCTTTCAGGATTAGTCTCCCTCCTTTCTCTATATTCATTTCGGCCGGAAATTTGTCTCTTGGGAACTCAAGCATAAGCTCCTTCTGCGCCTCGCCGTAAGCATCTTCCGGCTTTATTTTGATTGTTTTTTCCTCATCTAATTTCATATCTTTAACTCCTTCTTCAAATCCTTTGATTATGCCACCTTCCCCGATTGTGAATTCCAAAGGCTCTTTGCCTTCGCTGGAGTCAAAAACAGTCCCGTCATCTAATGTACCGGTGTAATGGACTTTGACTTTGTCGCCGTGTTTCATATTTAGTGCCTCGTGATAATTTTAAGCTAGGAAAAATCGTAAATATATAAAGATGATGGGATTCTCTTCATTTAATAAATTATTTTGGAGTCAATTTTATATTCCATAATAATCTTTTAGTTTCAGCAAGTGATTACCTTGGCTTAAAATATTATCCAGGTAATTTGACAGCGCATGGAAATTAAGAATTATGGGAATATATTTTTTTCTGTTCACATAATATAAAATGTATTGTCTTTGAAGTAGTGAATAGAGAAAACATTTTTAAAGGGGGTAACACTATCAATAAATTATGGTGGCGGCCAAAACTATAGACCAATTTAATAAAGATCTTGCAGAATATCAAGAAATAAAGTATTTTGTGGTAAAAAATGTCGCACTCGATAAGCTAGATGAAGCTGGATTTCAGGATTTAACAGCTAGGGTCCTGGTTTTAGCGAGGAGGGCACTAATAAATAAAAATTTTGCCGAACAATCTTACTCTCCTGAAGGTATCACAGAACTATTAAGTTATCCCGTGGTGAAAAGGTACGGATTGGAGACGAATCCGGAAGTGCACGTAACTTCAAAGGATCATCAAAGGGTTGTAGGCAGTGGCTTCTTACATCTCGAAGCACATAATCGTGAAAATGGATTTTTGTTTGGAGTTTATGAGGATCCAGCGGCCATTTATAGGGGAGTAGAACAAGTTATATTAAATATAATCTTGCGGCATGCAAAAAGAGTGAGAATAAGGAAACTCACAGCACTAATGCCAAAATTTGTTGATACAGAAAAGTTTTATTCTGAGTACAGATTTACTAAAGCAGAAAGCAGAATGACGGACGAATCTTTATATCATGAAATGCAGCTTCTGCTATAAAAATGAACTTTGATTTTGTCTTCTAATTTCACTTTTAGTGCTATATTTAAATTGTTTTTGCAATAAAATTATCCAATAAGCTATAATTATTTGCTTATTTTATAAATTCAACATTTTTCATTTCTTTGAAAGCGTAGTCGCCAGTTATGAACTTTGCGTTTAGTTTAAGTGAGGTAATATACCCTATACAGTCCGCAAAACTCAATCTTTTTTTTAGATGCAAGAGCTTGAATCTATTTGCCTCTTTTAATGTTGAATCATCTATTTTAACAATAATTGGCTTTATCAATTCGTATATTTCATCAGATTTTGTTTGTCCAAACTTCTTCAGAAAATAGAAATGAGCCTCCATTAAGTTGAATATTGTGCACATTGCCTGTTCCGGGTCAAATATATAATTTTTATAATTTTCATTGCCTAAAAATATTTCTATCAGGGCATAAGTATCCAGAAAATATTGCATTTCTACCAGTTACCCCATTCTTTTCTGAGTTCGTCTTTTGCCTTTTGCGCATCAATTTTAAGATGCTTGCCCATTCCAAATAGCTTTTGCAACCCAGTTTTTGAAGAGACTTCGAACTGAACAGTCTGCCCAGTTTTCAGACTCCTTTCTTCCATGTATTCCGGAGGCAAAATTATAACATTACTGTTTCCAGATTTCCTTATTTTCGTAGTTGGCATTTAAATCACCTGTGTAATACATGTGTAATACAGAGTATTTAAAGGTTTTGGAGGAAAGTTGATAGAAAAAATTTTAAAGAGAGGATACATGATGAAAGTATGAGTGAAATATATTATGCACCGATTAAAATTTTCCTTGAATCTGAAAATTTATTAATCGATAAATTTTCCATTAGAAAAATTACCGACGAAGAACGGAAAAGATTTCTTAAAGTTACGAATGTGGTTTTTAATGAAAATGGTAATGCAATAGGCTGGAGTATAATGGACCATAAAGATTCAACTTTTGTTCATGAAGTAGAACATCGTTTTATGGAATGTCAATATATTGTAAAGTTTTCTCATAATAATTTTGACAAATTTGACAAGCTAATATTAGCATTAAGATTGTTTAAAGAAGGAGGGATTATAGCTCCTGTAGCATTTAATGATTTAACTAACTCCATGCACTTCTTTTATCCTCAAATAACAAAAGATAGGGGGTAAATTTGAACTAAAAAATGTTGAACTTAAATCCATAGTGAAAATATATAACTTACTATTAAAAGAAGATGATAAGAAGTTTTTATTAGCTATTCAAAGATTTAATTCTTTAGTGGATACTCATTCAAATATTAGAAATTCATTTATTGATTGTATCACTATTTTAGAATCGTTATTTTTGGATAATGCTACCGATGAGCTTAGATTTCGTTTTTCATTAATAATTTCTTTTATATTAAATAATAAACTAAAGATTAAAGTTAATTTAAACAAAGTTAAAAAATTTTATGACATCCGCTCAATTTTGGTTCATTCTGGTTATTCTAAAGATTTTAAAAATGAAACTTTTTATGAATGTTTACATTATACTAGAGAATTGCTAAAATGGTACCTCTTAAATAAAAAAAATAGAAACGATAATTTTAAAAAAATTATACAACTATTAAAAATAAATTCCTAAACCTCCACTTCCCTCTTAACCACAACCTTTCCAGTAATTGAACGTAACATATGTCCAGTAACTTCCAAATCATAGAATTGTTTTAATGGAATCCTTCCTTTCACTCCAACAATCAACGGATATGTTCCAAACTGTCTGCAAAATGTTGTATTACCATCATAAATCTCGGCATAGCAATTCCCCAATACATTACCAGCTGGAACAATTCTTTGAAGCATTGGCCAATCAATTTTCTGCCTAATTTCATTGCGCCATTTCCAATAATATTTTTTATTTTTTCGTAAAAACTTGTCTTTTCCTTCATTAAAAAGTGAAGTTCCTTCAAATATTGCAACCTGACGGATATTAATGCGCCTAAGCATTAGCCCCTCATCATAAATTCTTGTTAACCATTTCATATTTTCTTCATGCGTTTTTTTGGTTTCATTGCGGAGCCCAAAAATAATATTTACCCCGGGCAAAAATTTAGGCATTCCGTCTGAACCTCGCTCGGCACCATATTTATTTAATATTTTAATTGCTTCATAAGCAACTTGTGGTGAAGTATTAAGAGTATTTGCTTTCACAACTTCCAAATCAAAAGATTCAACTCCAAAAGCTGCAATGTTTCCGGAAGTGCAGTATTTAACTATTGCTTTTGTTATAGCAAAATCATTTTTCTTGTCAAGGACAACTTTAACCGGATTTACATTATCTATATGTAAAACTTTTATGTCGGGGCAATTATCATTAATTTCTTTTAATAATTCAGAAGCATAAGGCAGAGTGTAAAAACAAGTTTGCTTTCCCAATCTAAAATACCTTGCACCAAGTTTATAAAATTCAATGATTTCATTAAGAACATCTTCTTTTTCCCGAAATTCAACTTTATTTTTAATTGGCTCTGTGCAAAAAGAGCATTTGCCAATATCACATCCGTGCCCAGTTTCAATCTCAATCATTCTTATATCGGGAATCTGTTTAATGATAGAAGCTCCTCTAATAGCATACTCTTTAGCTTCTTTGTACAAAAAGTTAAACATTTCATAAGATACTTTATCAAAAACACTTAAATCAGCTTTCTCATAAAATCTGCCGCCAAATAACTGTGTTCCAAAAACAGCAGGGCCTGTCAGGATTTTCTCGCAGTTTAAATTCTGAATCATTGGGATTATTTCATTCAAAGTGCCGGGAATAGCAGAAAGATACTTGCCCGGAACATGAACTCCAAGAACAACAATTAAAGTATCCGTATTTTGAAGAATTTGATTTACGTTTTTGTAATTTGTTGTTAAATTATAGGTTGTGATGTCTGTTTTCTGTGATTTTTTCGGCTCAAAAATATTTCCGTTACGCTTTCTCCATAATCTTAAATCATCAATAGTAAGGTAATTAACTTCTTCACCCAGATAACCGGTAATGTACCTGGGGTAAGTTCCCAGATAAGGTGGAACCCCTAAACCGGCAGGTTCATCAGTGTAGCAGTCTATTATAGTATAAGTCATAGATAAAAAGCATAATATGACGTGTTAAAAAGGTTTGCACATACTATGGCGTATAGATTTTTAAATCAATAAGCATAACCTATAATTATGGATTTGCAAAGAAAAGTAGAATTGATGAAGAGGTACAATTTTAACGGGATTGGTAATGCTAAAGATAGAATACACCTTGTCCTTAATCTATTTGGCTTTGGAGAAAATAGCACGGAAAGAGGAGAAGAATTGTTAAGCAGACTTCAAGGAATTTTTTCTAAAATAGACGGTTTGTATGGTACAATTGACTTTGATGAATTAGAAAGAGAAAACGCACAGAAAGATAATGACTTTGCGACTTTGTTTAGAACAAGGGAGATTCTTCCTAGACTGCAATCTGCCATTGCTCAATTATCAGATTACTCAAGAAGTCATCATTATCATGTTCCAACAGGTAACGAAACTTATAGAGTGATATCTGAACTACAACAGGAGTTAACTAATGCAGACCATCAGAGGGGAGTTAGCTACAGAGCAAGATTAAGAGATTTGGAAAAAAGATTAGAACAAACTGGAGTAATTCAAAAATAATTATCTATTAATGGTGAAGTAACTAGGTTTACATTTATGAAATTATTGTAAATTTCAATATATATTTTCTAAAATATATTTTATACTAAAAATTAACAATAACCTTTAAATACCTATCTTCAAAGTCATATAGTAAACCATGGAGGTGGTCTATATCGCAGATGTACAAAAGACATATGCAATGATTATTGGTGCAGTGCTAGTGCTTTTAGGACTAGTAGGATTCGTTAACAATCCGATATTAGGAATATTTGGAGTTAACGTCGCACAGGATATATTGCATCTTGTGGGTGGAGCTTTAATATTGTGGCTAGCTTTCAAAGGAAATGCAAAGCCAACAAACATGTGGGTAGGAATAGTAGCCCTAGTTGTGGGAATTCTTTGGTTTGCTGAAGGCGTGGATGGAGGTTTATTAATGAAAATCTTCGGGATAAACGCAGCAATCAGCTACTTGCACATAGCAGTTGGAGTTGTTAGCCTAGGAGTAGCTTATGGAGTTAAGGAGTAAAACTCCTTTTTTTCTTTTTATTTTTTCTTTAAATTATGAAACATCGAAAAATAGTTGATATTGTAAGTACTTTAGTTCTCGGCATAGGTATGTTGATTGCTTTCTCTTCACACGCATTTCATTCAAAAATCGGATTTGGGGAAGAAACATCCCATATCGCGCATGTGGTTTATGGAATGATCACTGCTATTATTGGGTTGGGAATTCTGATTTGGAACAATAAGGCGCTAAAATTTCAGAAGTAAATAATTAACAAAATTTTGTTTAATAAGATAGTATATTCAATAAATTTGGAGTCCTAAAAAAGAGAGAGGGCTTTGGCGTTACGGTTTATGTTGTTGCATTCTCTCTTGCAATACTCGAAGGTGTCCTTTGATATAACCCAATCTTCCAAGTGAAGGATTATTTGGACCGCCATTAGACTGTACTAATTCCAGTTGATAATTGGCTTTTATTTGTCTGATATCAGGAACTCCTAGTGACTCAGCAACAGGAAATAATTGTTCTTCAATGGTTGGTCTATATTTTGTAAAATTATCTGGAGTAAGAGCATCATTAGAGTCCCCCAGTAACATATTCAAAGTATTTACTACAGAATCATATCTTTTAGTTGTATCCTCAGAACTTGGTTGAGTTCTGACTACAGATTTACCAGCACTCTTTAACCACTCATCTTTTTTAGCTGAATATGCTGCTTTGGCAGCGGCAACTCTTGATGCATCATATAACCCCCTACCAAGACCTCTTTGAAGTGCTGCTTCAGCAACCACAGCACCAGGGATTCCTTGCTCAAGTAATTCTAGTGCTTCAATAGATTTTCGATTTTCTTCATTAGTTATTCTTTCTAAGGACATATTGACCTACCCCAATGTATAATAAGATGAATCACAGCTTTATAAATCTTTCGTTTTGTAACCATTAAATAGTAATAAAACAACTAGAACGCCAAAGCCCCTTATTCTATGTCTTAACGTATCGCTTCGCTCTTTTGATTGACGGACTCCAAATTTACTTCGCTTCGCAATTTTTCAGAACTAGGTAACTGGCAAAGAAACTAACAAGCAAACTCATACTTCAAAAAATAAAATCAAATAACAACCTTTATATTGCGAAATTAAAACTTAAGATTTATGCTATTGGAAATAATAATCTCAGTTCTTGCACTATTAATTGCATCTTTCCTTCTGAATTTCTACAGGGACCCAAAAAGAACAATTCCAACAGGCAATAATATTGTCTCACCGGCAGATGGGAGAGTAATCAGCATAATTGACACAACAGTCAGAGAAATAACTGTAAGCAAGGGAATGATTGGAAAAATAAGAACAATGACAAAAGACATTTCAAAAGAATGCTATGTTGTATCAATTTTCATGTCACCGCTTGATGCGCACATAAACAGGGCGCCAATAGAAGGCACAATAAAATCAATCCGGCATGCAAATGGCAAATTCTTCAAGGCTTATGATTTGGAAAAAAGTTTTGAGAATGAAAAGAATGAAATAATAATTGAAAACAAAAATATGAAAATCAAGGTAATCCAAATTGCAGGATTCTTGGCAAGAAGAATATTATGCTATGCAAAAGTCGAAGATAAAGTTAATAAAGGGCAGAAAATTGGAATGATAGCGCTGGGAAGCCAGGCAACAATAATAATGCCTAAATCTGTAAAGCTGAAAATAAAAATTAATGATAAAGTTAAGGCAGGAGAAAGCATTATTGCCGATTTAAAATGAAAGATTCTCTGATGATGCTGGCAAATTTCCTGAAGAACCCGAGACAAACAGGGTCTGTAGCGCAAAGTTCTAAATTTCTCACGCGTGAAATAGTTAAAAATGTGGATTTCAAAAACTCAAAATGCATAGTTGAATTGGGCCCAGGAATGGGAACTTTCACAAAAGCTGTACTTAACAAAGCCAGGCCTGACGCAATGGTTGTCTGCTTTGAAGTAAATAAAAAATTCTGCAGCTACCTTATTAAGAATTTTGAAGATAGAAGGCTGATAGTGGTTAATGCCGGTGCTGACAAAATAAAAGATAATCTCAAAAAAGTTAATATCAAAGAGGCAGATTGCATAATATCTGGGCTTCCATTCAGGAACTTTCCAGATAAATATAAGAAAAAAATATTAAAAGAAGTAAGGGATTCTTTAAGTTATAACGGCAGGTTTATACTTTTCCAGTATACAAATAATCTAAGAAAAATGCTAAAATGGTATTTCATCAGGGTAAGTAGAAAATTTATACCGCTGAACATGCCTCCTGCGTTTGTATATGTCTGCGAGAAGCAATTGAAATGAAATTAAAAATTAAAAGGAAAAAAATATTTTTTGCTGTAACTCTGATGAGATGTATTCTTGCGCTTATTGTAGGCCTGTCGCTTCTGCTTAACAGAAGCAACACATTCCCATTGTTTATACTGACGGCATTTATTGGTTTTTTTGAAACCTTGGCAGCAAGAAGGCATCCGAATGCACTGCGCTCAGTAATTGATTTTTTTGCAGACAAGCTTCTTGTAAATATTACTGCAATAATTTTAGGCATTAAAGGTATAATCCCGATATGGGCCGCTTTGATAATACTTGCAAGGGACCTGATTACAATAATTATAGGGACAATTCTTATTTACAAAGATCTGAGGACCGAATTCAAGCCCACTGTGCTTGGCAAAATAAGTTATTTCTTCCAGCTGATGGCTTTGGTGCAGCCGATTATAAGCCTGCAGATTGACTGGTACATAATGGGCACTGCGCTTGTGCTCACAGTGATATCTGGAATATATTCTTTGATAAAATCTGAATTTCGGCTGATAAGAAAGGCAAGGAAAATTGATGATTACAGGATTTTTTCACTGCTGAAACTTGCTGATATATTCACTTTGTTTAATGTGGCACTTGGGCTGATAAGCATTGTTTTTGCGATGAGCGATAATTTTGACTACGCCGCCTATGTGCTTCTGATTGCCGTTGTATTTGATTACCTGGATGGAAAAATCGCTGTTTCTATGCAGCAGCAGAACTCATTTGGAAAAGAGCTGGATTCGCTGTCCGACACAGTTTCGTTTGGGGTTGCGCCTGCTATATTCGGATTCAGCCTGATGCAGTATTTAGCCGATATCAGGCATTTTCAAATTACTTTTGGAATAATCTCATTCACCGTTTTCTTATTCTGCGGGGTTTTGAGGCTTGCAAGGTATAACATAATGGACATGAAAGGAGTATATCAAGGAATGCCGATAACATTGAACGGGGTAATCATACCTCTTGTTTATTTTGCCGGCTCAAAATTTTATCCTTTGGTTTACATAAAATTTTTGCCTTACATCTATCTTCTGCTTGGCATATTGATGGTGTCGTCATTAAAAATAAAGAAATTATGAATCCTGAATCAATGTCTTAAAGGCGAACGTTAGAAGAGCGGCATAGCATAATATCAATGTCGCAATCACAAAAAAACCCTTATAAGCAAAATCTATCAATAATGCCAGCGTAGATATGTAAGATGAGCCTACAGTCATTACGCTTATAGTTGATGTCAGGATTTTCTTGCATTTTTTGAAATAATAGATTTTTATCAGTGCACCGAGCAGAAGTGGAACCAAAAACATTATTCCAATTATGAAGGATAAATATTCCTTATACACAAACATAATTACAGTAGCAGAGATAAACGCCCAATCCGTAAAAGAATCAAAAAAACTTCCTAGTTCCGTCCTTTGGTTCATTAATCTCGCTGAAATGCCATCAAGCTTATCACTTAAAGTTATCATTGCAAATATGATTATTGCAACATAAATTTTTGATCTTAGAACATAGTAAATAAACGGAATGATGAGCAGAAACCTTGCAAGTGTAATGAGATTAGGCAGATTTACTATTTTGTTCCCAGTCAGCCTTCTGATTCTGAATAAATATTCTATTCCGGAAATCAGGGTTAACAAAACTGCCGCTAGCATTATATAATAGCTGAATCTCAGCTCCAGCAAAACTGCTACAATCGCAATGCTCTGCACAACAGTTTTTGCCTTGCCGAAATTGCTTGCAGGGACAATTAATTTCGACGGCAGAAGATAAATGCGGATTGCAGTCAAAACAACTTCTCTTGAGATTATAACAACAGCCATCCATAATTCAACCCCCCTTCCAATCAAAAAAATCAGGGCAGTTGAAATCAAGAACTTGTCGGCAATAGGGTCAATCAGCTTGCCGAATTCAGTCACTTGCTTTTTCTTTCTTGCGATGTACCCGTCAAAAAAATCTGAAATTGAGAGCATTCCAAAAATGAAAGCGGCAAGAATATTCCTGTATGGTATTTCTGCAAGCAGTATAACGGCAAACAGGGGAATCAAACTAATCCTTATGAGAGTTATCTTGTTCGGAATGTTGAATTTAAACTTCATGTTTTATTAAAAATTATGGCTGCTTAAATAATTTTCTGATTATGCCAAATTAATTCATATGTTATTTTGAGAATTATGGCTATTCTATGCAAATATATTTAAATTGATTATTTGGAACAGCATTTATGACAGAAACCTTTTGGCTGTTTACCGTAAAATGCGCGTATCTGATGCTGCCCGCATATTTTGCCAACATGGCGCCGGTTATAGTTAAAAGAGTAAGCTTTCTTGCTTATCCTATTGATTTCAACAAAGAATTGAAAAACAAGCCGATTTTGGGCAAAAACAAAACCTTCAGGGGCTTATTTTTTGGGGTTTTGTTTGCAATTATAATCTCTTATTTGCATTTTGTCGGCTATAAAACGGAGCTTTTAAGGGGTATTTCTTTTTTCAGCTATGATAATTGGCTGATGTTTGGATTTTTGATGGGAACCGGGGCTTTGACCGGGGACTTGATTAAAAGTTTTTTCAAGAGAAGAGCCGGCATAAGTCCCGGCGGCAAATTTATTCCATTCGACCAGAGTGATTTTGTTATAGGCGCCTTGATATTCATATTGCCAGTTTTTGCATTGACATGGGAGATTTTCTTAACTTCCCTGGTTTTGAGTTTTGTGCTCCATATTCTAGTAAATCATGCCGCTTTCTACCTCAAAATAAGAAACGAGAAATGGTAAAAAATAATTCTTAATTTTTTATTTAGTCTCCGATTAAGAAAATTTCTAAAATGCAATTAATTTAACCTAAAGATATTTAAATCAAACTTTTATCCTTCTGCACAATGCCCTCGTAGCTTAGCAGGTAAAGCGTCTGACTGTTAACCACCTTTCGCCTGGTTCGGAATGTTGGCATCTATCAGAAGATCACCAGTTCGAGAATCGGTTAGTATTGCTGACCGGTCAAAATTCTGGTCGAGGGCGTATGAGACCCTAAAAAGGTCTCTATTTTTTTTAAATGCTTTGGGTTATTGAAGCCAATCAGCACTAACCATCTATTTAAATTCTGAAATCCCGGTATTTCTAATCTAAAGTGAATCCCTTTTTTAGATACAGACCCATAAAACCCATTTGAAATTAATATAAATAAAATTTCCCTAAGGAACGCCTCTGATTTGCTGGCTATTTCTATTCTTGGATAATATCTAAAATTTCTATGCTGTTTTGAAAATATAATTGAGCCATCAGTATCCACAAGTCCTCTTATAAAACAAAATCCCAATTCATTTGAGTTATTTATCTCATTAGTTACGTGCAGGTGATCATATTTTTTACCTATGGGTATACCAATTGAATGAAGCATATCAAATATCTTCTTATCACTAAATCTTATAAACAATGCATTTTCTTTTTTCCGTTCTTGGACGACAACCTTTTTGTTGAAAATCTTCAAGAATAAATCTACAACTTTCTTTTCATGGTAATCCCGGTCGTCAAATTTATGCCCACAAATATAGATCATATTCTTTTGTTTCTTTGAGGATAGGCATCCATCCCCGCACATTATTCCCGCCAATTCCGCAAGTTCTTTCGTCATTTCCATATTAATCAACCTCCGAAGTTTTTTATTTCTACAAAAACTTGGGAGTATTACGAAAAAGAGAATGTTAAGTGAAACTGTGTAATTGATTTTTCGCTGATAAGCAAAAATCATGATTTGGCAGTTTTGCGTATTCTCTTTTTCAGAATTAGCAGTAGTTATCCTTTATATATTTTAGGCGGAGATGTCCGGTGCTTTTTTGTCCAGTGGTCGGGGGCGCTTTTATTTCTTGATAAAGTTTATTAATGATCAGAATATCTAAATTCAATGGCAAAGCATATAGGAATTGTCGGCGTAACCTCGGAAGGAGCTTCCCTGTGCTATAGGACAATCTGTTCGGAGGCTTCAAAAATAATGGGATTAAACCATCACCCTGAAATCTCCATTCACAACCACTCTTTTAATGAAATTTTGGAAGCGCAGAATAAAAGGGATTTTCCAGTTGTTGCCAAAATCATTGCAGACTCAATAAAAAAATTGTATTCATCCGGTGCGGACTTTATAATCATACCATCCAATTCAGTTCATTTCGCGTTCAATGAAATAGAAAAAAATTCACCAATTCCGGTTTTAAGCATTGTTGAAATTGCGGCAAAAGAATGCAAGGGAAAAAATTACAGGAAAGTAGGCATTCTTGGAGTAGGCATGACGATGAGCGACGGCTTGTTTAATGAAGAATTAAAGAAGTATAACATAACGCCAGTCAATCCAAATCAACACGGTCAAAAAATAGTCAATGATGTTATTTATCAAGAGATTGTACCTTCAAAAACAACAGTCAACACAATACAAAAAATAATTGAAGTTATAAACTCTTTAAAAAAGCAGGGATGCGATGCCGTTATCCTTGGATGCACAGAATTGCCGTTAGTAATAAACAGAAAAAATTCCCCTTTGCCATTCATAGACACAACAAGACTATTGGCAAAAAAGGCGCTTGAATATGCTTTGGAGAAATAAAAAATGCAGCAAATTCCCCATAAGCCATCAAAGCACATTCTTGTCTGCACAAATGAAAGGGAAATTGGAAAAGACTGCTGCTCGGATGTTCAGGGATACGAAATATTTCGGGAATTAAAAGACTGGGTAAAATTAAATGGGCTAGCTTCTTCTGTTTGGGTCACGAGAACAGGATGCTTAGGATTCTGCAATAACATTGGCGCAACAGTTGTTATCTATCCGGACCAGTTATGGTTCAGGGAAGTGAAAAAAGAAGAAATTCAAAAAATAAAAGATCTCATTCTTAGTTCTTTATAATAAAATATCTTTCTAATAAAATAGTTACAAATTAATTAAACTTGACACCTATATTATTTATTAACTAAACTTTAAGTTTCTTTCCTGGATCAATAATTACTATAATTCTAAAATCAATATCGTTCCAACAAACTTTATAAATAAACTTAATTTTCAAAGTGTATCTTGGGCCCGTAGCTCAGTCTGGTAGCTGCCAATCGCAGATTGGTCCGCTGGACAATTAGAGCGCACGACTGATAATTCAGTCTGACATCGTGAGGTCATGAGTTCAAATCTCACCGGGCCCATTTATTTTATTAGTTTATCCGTGCCATAGCAGATGGCACTTGTTTCCGCACTCAACTGACGGAACAGTGGGTTTGAATCTCACCGGGCCCATTTATTTTTCAAATGATTCTTTTCAGCGCTAATTTAATAGGAAAACAGATTACAAACAAATTTTAAGAAAAAAACCAAAAATATATTTTAACTACCAAAAAGTTTAAATACAGGTTATTATTCTTAAATAGCAACACTTTAATGAGATTCAAAAAATACAGATTAGGAGGGGTGTAAATGGCTTTCAAAACGATATCATTGATAGTATTTCTGGTAATTTCTGCATTCTTGCTGAGCAGCTGCGAAGTTTATCAGACTCTTTATGGCAATTCAGCAACAGCGCCTACAGGCCAAGTTGTATCACCTTCAGAAAATGAAAGCATGGAAACTATGGTTCCAGATGGAGATCAATCTATAGAAGAGGTAAAATCGGCTGAAGTTATGCCGGAGGTTGTTCCTGTCAAATCTGACGAAAAGCCGTTTGTTGTTGTGGTACAGGAAACTGATTTAGTGAACCTTGTTCCAAAAGCAGAAGACCCGGACAAGAATACGGATTTAATTTACACTTTTACATCTCCGGTAGATGACAGCGGTGAATGGAAGACCTCTTATGGTGATTCTGGAGAGTACACAATCACTGTTACTGTGTCCGATGGAGAAGCGGCAACTAGCAGGGATGTGCTATTAATTGTGAATAAAAAGGAAGAAGCTCCGACGATAGACAAATCCACCCCGCTTGAAAGCTCTTCGACCATAGATGAAACTCAGTCAATAGATTTCGGCGTCACTGCAAGCGACTTGAATAATGACCCTTTGGCGTATAAATGGAAGCTTGATGGAATTGAGGTTGGCGATGCAGATGCTTGGACCTACCAGACAGATTACGACAGCTCAGGTACGCACACCGTAAAAATTGATGTGTCAGACGGCTTGTCAGAAGCAAGCAAAATCTGGTCTGTTAATGTAAGAAATGTCAACAGGCCGCCAACGCTTGAAAAAATTAATGACATTGAAGCAAGGGAAACTGACAGGGTAGTCATTACTGCTTTGGCAACTGATGCCGACAATGATCCGGTTATATATTCCATAAGTGACAGTAGATTTAGGCAGGATGGAAATATGTTTACATGGGAAACAGATTACGATAGCGCAGGCACTTACGAAGTAACTGTAACTGCAGATGACGGCACCGATAAAGTATCGCAGATATTCAATGTTAATGTGGTAAATGCCAACAGGCCACCGGTAATTGTTGATGTAAGTCAGGAATAAATTTATTTATAGTGCTGGAATCGCATGAATGATTAATATTTTCCAACACTATATTCGGCGGACACAACTGCTGTTAAGAATTGCATGAGTAACTCAGAAAATCTGTGACTTGTGAGGCTCGTAAGACTCACTCGCCATGTCACGGATTTTCTTTATTCAATCAATTGCGTGTGTCCGACATTATATTTTGTTTTTTATTTTCACAAGTAAACTGGGGTAGATGGGGGAATAGATGAACAGGAAGTTTATATTGTTGTTAATCATATTTTTATTTCTGCCTATTGTGTACTCTATAACCACTTTTGTTATTCAGGAAACTGATAAGCTTAGTTTGCGAACACATGCTGCAGATCCGGATAGTGATAAGTTAATTTATTATTATATTCCACCTTTAAACGAAAAAGGAGAGTGGCAGACGACTTATGGGGATGCCGGAACATATAATTCAATAATTACTGTGTCCGATGGCCAGGCAAATGCAACTGAAGACATTCAAATTGTTGTTAACAAAAAAGAAGTTGCTCCTACGATAGATTACGCCTCCCCTAATGACCCAGTCACGATGAATGAATCGGAGTCAGTAAATTTTGAAGTGCATGCAAGCGATTTGAATAAAGACCCGTTGACTTATACATGGTACCTTGACAATAAAAAGTCAGGCTTCGGGCAATATTTTGCTTACAGTACAACTTATAACGACGCAGGCACCCATCGCGTTTTGGTTATAGTTTCCGATGGAACTTTGGATGCATCAAAAGAATGGACTGTTGATGTTCTTGATTTTGATGTTGGCATTCTTCTCAACCAAATAAATGACGTCACAGTAAACGAAGGCGATATTGCTAGATTAAATATTCCGAATTTTGCGAACTATGGATTGTCTTACACGGTTTCCGAACCTATCGGGAACAAGAATGAATGGCAGACAAATTACGACGATTCTGGAGACTACGCTGTTTTTATTCACGTGGCTGGAAACGGATTTAAGGGAGACAAAACTGCAACAGTTACAGTTAAAAATGTTGATAGGGCGCTGGTTTTTGACTATATAGGCAACAAATTAATAGATGAAAACCAAACTGTCACAATTAATTTAAATGCGGTTGACCCTGATGGCGACGAAATAAAATATTCGGTCGACAAGCTGCCTGACGGGGCAACACTTGATGGAAATAAATTTACATGGACACCGGAATTCGACACCGTTAAGAAAGAGGACTTTATTGACAGAGTGGTTGATAAATTTACAATATTGAGCAAAACATTTTATCTTCAGTTTGCAGCCGCTTCGAATGACGAGAAAATTCTGCATAATATTATAATAACTGTAAAAGACATCAACAGGGCTCCTGTTCTTGAAGATTTGCAGCCCATAACTGTCGATGAAGGCGACACAATAAAAATAGTTCCATTTGCTTATGATGTGGACGGTGACAAAGTTACAATTTCATATTCCGGATTCATGGCATCAGATACATACAAGACCAAATTTGGAGATGCAGGAATTAAATATGTTAAAGTTACAGCAAGCGATGGAACACTCGCAGCTTCAAAAACTGTGCAGATAATAATTAATCACGTCAACAGGCCGCCGGTGTTAGATAAAATAAAAGACTTAAAAGCAACCGAAGGCGATGATATAACGATAGTATTGAATGCGCATGACCCTGATGGTGACCAACTCCAGCATTCTGTTTCAAACTCCCCATCTCAGGCATCTTTGAGCGGAAATAAATTTATTTGGAGTGTGCCTTATGATTTTGCAAGAAGGAAAGAGGTAAAAACGCTTGATTTGATGTTTTATGTAAATGATGATAACTCAAGCGCAAGCCAGCCTGCAAGAGTGCATGTGACTGACAAAAACAGGGCTCCAAGAATAACTAATGCAAGCAGAAGCATCGTTGCTAAGGTCAATGAGCCAGTATTTATGTTTGTAAAAGCAATTGATGACGACAATGACCAATTAACCTACACCTGGGATTTCGGATTGCTCGAAAAATATCAGGCAACGGAGAATCACGAGAGAATTTTCACAAACCCAGGCAATAAAGTTGTGAAAGTCCTTGTAAGCGACGGAACAGATTCAGTTGAACAGATAATCAATATATTTGTTCAGGGCACCTCCAACATCAATAACCAGTTTTTGAACGATAGTGTCTACATAAAAGTTCGTAAAGTAAATATAACTTACAAGGAGACCAGAGTTTTGAGCGCTCAAAATGTCCAGTCATTAACAACCAGCGGCGGCATAACTTTACCAGCTGCCAACAGGCCCCCAAGAATTTTGGAATCAACAAATAACGTCGTTGCAAAAGTTGGCCAGCCTGTCCTGCTTTATGTTAAGGCAGTTGATGACGACAAAGATACTTTGGCTTATATCTGGGATTTTGGCTTTTTGGACTCGCACAAGGGAACCCAGTATCATCAGAGAACATTCACGACAGCCGGAAATAAAATTGTAAAAGTTACAGTCAGCGATGGCCATTACAATGTAATTCAGACTTTGAGTGTCAATGTAGTGGAATAATACTTATGAATAATCCAAAGAAAGAAATAGTGCTTGGACTTATGGTCTATCTGGCAGATATTGTATTGTTTTATTTTCTATGGGAAAATAATATTTTATTAGGCATTTCTTTTTTTCTAATTTCAGTTTTCTTGTTATTCTGGAATTCTGATTCACAGGAAAAGTTTGCATATTTTGTCAGCTTTTTTCTGGGGCCGATAATTGATATAGTTTTGGTCCCCACCGGGATTTGGAAATACGAAAATCAGACACTATTGCAAATACCATTGTGGCTTCCTTTTGCATATGGAATTTTCGGGCTGGTCCTTATAAAAATATCCAAAGCCGCCTTTAAAATTTCTGTGAAAAAATAATTTTCAATAACATTTATAAAGTAGTTTTCTCTCGAAAATATTATGCCTAAATCTGTGAAAATAAATGAGGAATTTGACAGCGCAGTACTGAATATTGCTATAGACACAATTAGAATCGGCAAGCAGGCAATTGTTTTTGTGAATACAAAAAAATCTGCTGAAAAGACTGCGGAAGACATATCAAAAAAAATGAAGAAAGATGAAGCTTTATCTGTAATTGCAGACGATGCTTTAAATACCCTCTCGAGACCGACTAAGCAATGCGAAAGATTGTCCTATTGCCTGCAAAAGGGAATTGCCTTTCATCATGCAGGCCTCACGCAAAAACAGAAAGAGATTATAGAAGATAATTTTCGAAAAGGCATGGTAAAAATAATCTGCTGCACCCCTACTCTGGCGTATGGGGTAGACCTTCCGGCTTTTAGGTCTATAATAAAAGATCTGAAAAGATTTACAGTTCACGGCTTAAGTTGGATACCAGTTCTTGACTATATGCAGATGTCAGGCCGTGCAGGCCGGCCGAATTATGACAGCGAAGGGCAGTCAATTGCAATCGCACTGACAAATTCAGAAAAGGAAAAGATTCAAGAAAAATATGTCAATGGGCTGCCGGAAGATATTTATTCAAAATTAGCTGTCGAGCCGGTGTTGAGAACTTATGTGCTGTCTCTCATTTCAGCTAACTTTATCACTACAAAAAAAGAATTATTTGATTTCTTTGACAAAACATTTTATGCATATCAATTCAAAGACTTAAGAAGATTGCATGCGACAATAATTAAAGTAATTGACTTACTTGACGAGTGGGAATTTATTTTAAGGTCTGGAAGCAACGATTTCGCAGGTGCTGACGAGCTTGATGATGAAAAATTCAAAACAACTTTGATTGGAAAAAGAGTTGCTGAACTTTATATAGATCCTTTGACGGCATATTTCATGATTAGCTGCCTCAGAAATGCATCTGATAAAAAATTGGATGCTTTTTCATTCTTGCAGATGATTTCCCACACCCTTGAGATAAGGCCGATGCTTAAAGTCGGATTGAGGGAGCATGAAAAAATACAGGAGCAGATGCTGGAGCTAAGTGATTATCTGCTCGAGGACGAGCCATCGATGTATGAGCAGGAGTATGAAGACTTCCTTAATTCAATCAAGACAGGCTTGATGTTTAATCAGTGGATAAACGAGCAGGATGAGGAATTCTTGTTGGAAGAATATAATGTGCGCCCCGGAGAACTAAGGGCAAAAATTGACATAGCAGACTGGCTATTATATTCAACAGAAGAGCTGGCCAAGCTTCTCCATTTCCAGTCAGTGCTAAAAGAAATTGTAAAATTAAGATTAAGGTTAAAATATGGTGTTAAGGAAGAATTATTGACATTAATACGATTGGAGAATATCGGAAGGGTAAGAGCACGAATCTTGTTCAGAAACAGGATAAAGGACATTCACGATTTAAAGAATGCCGACTTGGCTACATTGACACAATTATTAGGCGAGAAAACGGCATTGGGAATAAAAAAACAGATTGGACAAGAACAATTAGAAACTCCCGAAAACAAGAGAAAAGGGCAGATTAGCTTAAAGGATTGGGAAGAATAGCGGGTGGTGAATAAATCATAAGAGTATTCCGGCCAGCATCTTTTGCCTTGTATAATGCGCTGTCGGCATCACTAAGTAATAGGTTAACACTTTTTGTCAATTCAGGCGAAGTAGATATCCCTACGCTTACACTTAAATTACTGTAGCCTCTGCCTTTAACATAATGCAGAGCCTTAGCATCTTCTCTTCCTACATAATCTGTTAATTTTCTTTTCTTGAATCTATTTAGTATATCTCTCGCTGCTTTCGCAGCCCCATTTAGTTCAGTCTCTGGAAGAATTATCACAAACTCTTCACCCCCATATCTTGAGACAAAATCACTTGGCCTTCTATTACTTGCAAGCGTTCGGGCGACATACTTAAGTGCAATATCTCCTTGTTCATGACCATAAGTATCATTATAATTCTTGAACTTATCAACATCCACAATTAAGACTGAAAGAGGGTGATTATGACGGATTGCCCTCTGCCCTTCACGATCCAGACAACGGCTCAAGGCACCCCTATTTGGAAGTAAGGTAAGGGAGTCAATTAATGCTATCTCTTCTATCCTCCTCAATATTTCTTTTTTTTCGTTTTCTTCCAATCTTGGATGATTGTGTATATCATTCTCTAGCCTATAGAGCCTACTTTCTAAACTACCCTCACCAAATAAATCAGTCACCATTTGATTATAATGGTGATTATCCCCTTTATAAATCTATGCATTTTGTTACTATATATAAGTAGTAAATTATATTTTCAACAACCTTTATAAAAGATATTTTGTATCTTTGTTTTTAAGCCCGTGTGGTGCAGCCTGGACAGCACGTAAGCTTGCGGAGCTTAAAACCGGAGTTCAAATCTTCGCGCGGGCATTAATTTATGTATTTATCAGAACACTACAGTTACTTAATTAAATTTATTGATACTATTCATATCTCAGCGCATCCACCGGTTTAAGTTTTGATGCCCTGTAAGCTGGAATTGCGCCTGCAATCATGCCGATTCCTACAGATACTAATAGTGACTCTGCAAGCAAGCTTATTGGAATAACTGTCTTCAGACTCCCGCCCGGTAAGCTGCCGGACAGCAGGTTAGGCAAAAATCCGGATATAACTGAGCCAAGCGAAATACCCAAAATTCCCCCAACAAAACCGACCAATGCAGAATTCATCAAAAAAATCTGATAACAAAGGAAAGGCATGGAATAACTAACATGATAAAACTCAGAAAATAATTAATTAGTCATAGGCACTTCAATAACTAAAATAGCACTTTTATCTTTTGTTTTGATTTCCACTTTCTCTGTATTGCGGATTTCAGCAGAATCCCCATCCAGCAGTTCATTTTTTCCAAGCTCAACATTCCCATTTATGATAAAAATATAAACCCCATGTTCAGGTTTTTTTACCATGTAATTTATAATTTTATTTTCATCAAAAACCCCAATTGAGAAAACAGCATCTTGGTGCAGATATAATGAATTCTTATTTTTGCCTCCGGATACAATAATATTCAATTTATTTTTCCCATACTTCAAAAAACTTTTCTGCTCATAGCTTGGTTTCAGATTCATTTCATTTGGCTCGACCCAAACCTGCAGAAAATGGGCTTTACTGGTTTTTGAATGATTAGACTCAGAATGTGAAATTCCGGTGCCTGCAGATATTCTTTGCACTTCCCTCTCTTTTATTATTCCGTGATTTCCCATGCTGTCCCTGTGTTCCAAAGATCCCTCAAGGACAATTGAAATTATTTCCATATTGTCATGGCGGTGCATCCCAAAGCCCATGCCGGACTCAACTTTATCATCGTTAAAAACCCTGAGAAGCCCGAAATTCATCCGGCTTGGATTATGATAATTTGCAAAGCTAAAGCTGTGCTTGCTCGAAAGCCAGTCATGTTCGGAAACGCCCCTTTCGGATGATTTAAGAATATTTATTTCCATTTCCTACTTTTTTGTATGTTTTTCAATAAGTGATTTAATTTTATTCATTTCCTGTTCTGAGGTTCTTGGAATATTGTCTCCTAATTTCCAAAACTTTTGGCCGTGATAAACTATAGGTTCCTTTGCAGTTATTGGATGCACTTCCACCGCCTCACCTACAAATAAAGTATGGTCTCCGAGCTCTATTGTATTTACCAGTCTGCATTCAACATTAAGTGCAGCCCCGTCGACCATCAGGACCTTTATTTTTTTTGCCCTGGAGAATTTAAACCCCAATTCCCTAAGTAGTTCAATTTTATTTACATTTTTCCCGGAGCTTCCCCCTGCGACGCTCACAAGGACATTCTGGTCTTGCGCGGATAAATTAATCCCGAATTCTTTCTCTTCTTCAATATTTGCGTGAGTTGCTTCACTTGATTTGAGGCAAATCGCTATCAGACCCGGCTCATAGGATACCTGGTGCGTCCATTCCGCTGACATTATGTTGTCACCGTAGGGGCCTGTACTGGTAATTAAACCTACATTTGTCACAAATTTTTTTGCGGGATCGCTTCCCCAAGGTATGTTCATTTTTCATCACGCTCCAATTTTCATTTTGTCAATTTACGCAGTTAATTTATGTAGTTAATATTTTTTTTGTCAATTCCCTTAATAAACTCTATGCTAACATCATCACTGGGCAAGTCCTCCTCATATATTAAATTTGGCATGAACTTGGTTATATCCTGGGCTAACTTAGTCACTGTGTGCTCACTGCCAAAATGGCGGCTGCTTACCTGGTATACAAGCTGTCTCGTCTGCATCTCGTCGTATGACCCAATGGAATGGATGTACTCATGCAGTATCACGTGAAACAGATAATAATTGTAAATGGATGGGTTTGTTTGCAGGATTCTTGCAAGCGGCTTTTTGTTTATGATAATCATGTTTGCATTTAAAGAATAAAATGCGCCCACAAATCCATGGGAAAAGGCCCCTAAGTCAGATACACCAACCATTAATCCAGCCTGCTCAGCTCCTAATGATTCCATTACGATGCTCTTGACTAACTCAAATATATCTGCAAAAGTTTTTGCTTTTTTTAGCTCTTGTTCGTAATTCATGTTAAATAAAAAAAATTCAAAATTTATACGGGCCGGAAAAGAGGGGAAATCCAGCCCATATAAAAAAAAATTGATGAATTCTTTACTCTTTTTCGAATATAGCGTCGAATTTCTGCTGAAGCTCTTCTTTTTTCTTTTCCGATTCAGCTTCGTCCTTGTATTTTTCCATCATTGCATCGACAAATAATTCAGCAACCTGGTCAAGCTTCTTGCCTTTGGCAGCTTCGAGCTTTTTCTTCATCTTTTCTTTGATAAGTTCCATCTTTGCGCTGTGCGCAAGCCACATCATCATGCCCATCTTGTCATAACTTTTTTCACAGCAGTTGCTTTCGCCCGAACAGCCGCATTTTCCTTCGGCTTCATTTGAGCAGCATCCTCCGCTTCCTGATTCACAACAGTTTTCTTCCATTTTATTGCCTCCATATAATCCATTGTTGATATCATTAAAAATAATTCGCGATAAAAAATTAAAAATAAATTAAAACTAACATCCGCAATTTCCTTTTCCTTTTGGTTCCATTTTGGCTTCCTCCTTAAAAGTATATATAAACTGAATATCGGATATACGATACTAATATATAAACCTATCGGTCATACGATACCAATCAGGGCGGCATGGGGAAAATTATATATACTCGCGCTTTTATTGATAAAGCATGGAGAAATGCTGCTGCGATATGAGGGGTTTTCTTAGCTTTATAGTTTTGA
>Ga0209542_10004314_pt1 | contig 29328 bp, 28 predicted proteins | sample RifCSPhighO2_01_FD_184028 | JGI IMG/M metagenome (GOLD analysis project Ga0209542, IMG submission 184028) | Soil microbial communities from Rifle, Colorado - Rifle CSP2_plank highO2_0.1 (SPAdes) (version 2) | ecosystem: Environmental > Terrestrial > Deep subsurface > Rock core/Sediment ... | reverse complement strand
ATTATTCCTAGGGCCGTTAGCTCAGCGGTAGAGCAGTTGCCTTTTAAGCAATTGGTCACAGGTTCGAATCCTGTACGGCTCACATCATGCAACTTCTGCGGTGCAGAAGTCCACTTTGGCTCTATACAATAGGCTAATTGCGCGGTTCCAAATTTTTCTCCGTCAAAAGGCAGTCCTTGCGGAAAAAGGAATTTTTGGAACCTTTTTTTAGTTTCCAAATCAACTCTTAGCCATACATTGCTTATATCTTCAAGTAAAGATATGCTGTGTTCAACAACCTTCATCACATCATCTTTACTATCCCTGTGCGCGTCTAGTTCAAGTGTTAGTTCTGTAATTTTTGCTTCATTTTCTTCTAATAACTTTTTAGCTAAAGGGTCAGAAATAACACCCTTAAAATTCTTTTCTGCAATCTGTTTTTCAGTTGCATTTAATGTTAGCAGCGCTTTCTCAATTTCGGATATTCTTTTTTTATTTTCTAGATTTCTGTAATCTAAGTTGACTTCAATTGCTTTGATAAGCGCTTGCTTCAATTCCTGTTTATAGCTATAGGTTTTTAATAAGCTAATAAATTTAGTTTCTACGCCTTCGTGTCCTTTTTTATCGTCATCTCTTCTATAATTTACGCCCTTACAGTATGTACAACGATAGTATGCGAATTTCCCACCATTACCTCTTGACCAGCTTGCTGTTAATCTTCTTCCGCACTTATGACATAAAATTATTCCTCTGTTGGGAAAATCAACATTGTCTTTTTTATAAATAGGCATATTTCTAGCTTTACCATCTAATTTTTCTACAACTCTTTTAAATAGTTCTGGTTCAATAATGGGCTCAAATTTACCTACGATTGATAGTCCAAACTTTTCAATAATTCCCATATAAACCTTATTTCTCAACATTCTATGGAATTGACTTTTACTTATAGGTTTACCGCTTCTACTCTTTAATCCATCCCTTGTAATGGCTCTAAGAGCCTCTATTGGTGTATAACCAGTATCTATATACTCCCAGCATTTATGAACTAACTTAACTAATTCTGGCTTATTATGAGCCAAATTAGAAACACCCCTACCGCCGGTGTTTATATAACCTAACGGCGCGCCCCAAACATACCTACCAGCTTTTACCGCAGCCATTAAGCCGTTGACGCTTCTTTCTGTCCTAACTTCATTGTCAAATTGCGCAAAACCAGCTAATTGATTTTCAATGAGCCTACCTACAGGGGTTTCTTCAAGGTTTTCAGTGGCAGAAAGTAACCTAACTCCATATCTGCTAAAAAACAATTTTAATTGCGCGTGGTCAAGGGTATTTCTTGCAAATCTATCAATTTTATAGACCAACACAGCGTATATGTCTTTATGATTATTTGCCACATACTCCAGAAGTTTTTTAAGTTCCGTTCTATCGGCAGTTTTCGCACTTTCACCTCTCTCAATAAAAACCCTCTTATCTATTTCATAATCACTCCTTAGCGCAAAATCCCTACAAATTCTCTCCTGTACCTCTAAACTACTTCCTTTTAACTGTTCTTCTGTTGAAACACGAATATAAATAACAACATTATTCATTTTCTTCACCTCTTTCGCTAAACGAACCCAAATTATTAATATCTACTGCAAGACTCTGCACTACTTTTTGACCTTTCCTTTCTTTCTGTATGTTTACAAGCTCGTGTATTGACCTATAAAACCTGTTTTCAATGGTAGTTTCATATCTCCCGTATGTATCCATTATGACCTGAATACTATCGTTTGAGACTACTGGAAAGTACCCTTCATCTATCACAATGGTTTTACCTACTAGGTCTTCGTATTTGGGTAGTGTTATACCGCCTTCAGTTCTAGTTCGCCGTGGATGTAGCTTAGATTTCATAAATTCTGTTTCAGCTTTTTGGACTCTAAACAACTTCAAATAGTTAATTGCAATACGTTCCAATAAAATCTGTTCAATAACTCCTTGTGGCTGATAATCTGCTTCTAATTCCTCAAGAATACTAGGATAAAAATCCTGCTCGTAATCCGTAATTGAGCTTCTTAAAATTCCATGTTTTTGAGCGTTATATTTAGATACAGCTTTACCTTCCGGAGTTTTAACTCCTCCCAATTTAGAGTTTTCTTGGTTAGCTTTGAGCTGCGCGTCATTTACCATTCTTAACCCCCTTAACATATACATCTATCAACAAGTTAGCTAGATAATTTAATTCTCTGACCATAATCTCTTGCTGTCTATCGCTTAGCTTCAATCGTTTCAATTCGTCTGCTAATTTCTTTTTTAGAGTATCATTGTCAACCATAGGACTAGAGCCTTTCAGCTTTAGTCCAAGTACCTCTTGATACTATAAGCAAACAATATACTTCGCCTGCAATGATTTATTGCTCAGCTTTATAGTTTGTACGCTTCTTCAACCTTCAAATTCACGATTTTTCCGTCTCTTTGTACAATAACAATATCTTGGTATTCATGCTTTTTAATTATCTCTAACAAATCTTTTGAACTGAGGTTATCCGTGCTGCTAGTTGTCTCGGCGCGTACGAGCTCTATTTCGCCATTTTTCTTTTTAACCTTAACAGCGCTATATTTTTCATCCCTAATAATTTTCAGTAATTCTTTTTCTTTTGGATTTACCGTAGTAATTATTGCTTTTGACAGTACTGAAAAAAGAGTATATTTAGGTTCAATTACATCACGCCCTATTTTTCTAAGTAGGTCGTTTACATAGGTATTTAGCTCTAAGGTAAGTTGTGGTTTTTGAAACATTGAAGAAAATAAAATGAAATTATTAGGGTCGTAGAAAGCTACCGTACCGTCGCTATAAATTGAGAGCATTATTTGCGTATGCCCAAAAACGCAACCTATTGCTAATTGGGCGTAACCGCCAAGCTGCATTCCTTCATTTTTTCCTAAAAAAGCTCTCCATAAACCATGTAATTGTTCATGTTTTAAACCGAATTTTTTAACTTCTGCAACAATCATTACATAAATTAGCTCTTTAAAGCTAAATTTTCTCCAGCCTTTCTTATCTTTTCTTGAATTATCAAGTAATTTATCTTCATCTAGGGAGTTAATTTGCCTGTAAGTTAAAGGAGTATCTGATACGGTAAACTTTTTATTATTAATAAATTCAAGAAGATGATATTTCTTATCTACTTCGGAAAATTCTCCTAGCAAATTATCTGAGACTTGTAACATATAAATTATACCTCACTGTATAATTTATACTACTTGCAAATTAGACTGTCAAGTAGAATTTTAATAGTTCTTGCATTTATGATTTTTATGTTAAATAATGATAAATGAGGGTATATGACCGATGACCAATACTTCACAATAACAGAGGTAGCTCACACTCTGAAAGTTGCCTATTTAACAGTTTATCGTTGGATACAATCTGGTAAATTAAACGCCGGCAGAGCTGGAAGACAATATAGAATTAGCAAAAAGCAACTAAATAAGTTTTTGAGGAATAAATAATATGACTATTAAACGCTCAGAAGTTCACGCATACCTTCATATAAAAGACGAGTTAAAAAAGAAAAATTGGTCTGAAGATAACATATACACCCAACAAGAGTGTTTATCTATTCCCGAAATTAAAAAATATCTTAATTTAGATAAACCTGAAAATGTTGTTGATGTCGGAAGAGGTATTTACTATGTCATAGAGGCTAAAAACGAAAGAAACAAATTAAGTACTGCAATTAGTGAGGCAAGAGATGTATATGCCGAAAAAATTAATCAGAGTTCCATAGTAAAGTGTTTGTTCGCAACCGGTATTGCTGGTAATGATAATGAAGGTTATATAGCTAAAAGTCAGTTTTTTAGAAATGGGAAATGGGAAATCATTACTGAAAATGGTGTAGAAATTACTAGTGTTCTATCAAAAGAACAGATAGAAAGTATCTTAGCTTCTCAATCTCCCCATATTGAAGATGTTGAAATATCAGAGGAGGAATTTTTGCGAACAGCAGAAAATATAAATGAAGTTTTGCATGAAAACTCAATAAATAAAGATTACCGCGCCCGTTTTATATCAGCTCTTTTATTATCAATGGCTGAGGGCAATGAAATTGACGTAACTGAAAACTCAGATGTTTTAATTGAGTCAATAAACGCTAGAGTAAGACACCTTTTAAACAAACATAATAAATTACATTTTTCCAACTTTATTAAGATTGATGAACCCTCAAATGCAGATAACCATATTAAAGTAAAAGAAGCTATTAAAAGAACATATCAAGAACTAGTAAATTTAAACATTCGTTCTGCAATGAATTCTGGCAAGGATGTCTTGGGGAAGTTTTACGAAGTATTTCTAAAATATGGAAACGGAGCAAAAGATATCGGAATTGTTTTAACACCAAGGCATATTACAAAATTTGTATCTGAAGTATTGGATGTAACTAACCACGATTTAGTATTAGACCCTGCCTGTGGTACAGGTGGCTTCCTTGTATCAGCATTTGATGTAGTAAGAAAAAAAACTAAGAAAAAAGAAGACCTTGATAAATTTAAGCTGTATGGACTTTATGGGATTGAAGAGCAAGACCCTGTTATTTCACTTGCAATTGTAAACATGATTTTTAGGGGAGATGGTAAGAATAACATGATTGAGGGCAACTGCTTTAGAAAATGGTTAAATGCCAAATCTGACGGTAATAACTATCGCGCTGAATATCTTACCGAAGACAGTGAAGGAAGAATACCCCCGATAACAAAAGTAATGATGAACCCACCTTTTGCTTTAAAGAAGGGCGATGAAAAAGAATATAGATTTATTGAACAAGCACTTAAGCAAATGCAAGACGGAGGTGTTCTATTTACAGTTTTACCTATGTCAGTCTTAGTTGAACAAGGAACACGCAAGTGGCGACAAGATGTGCTACTTAAGCAAAATAGAGTTCTTTCGGTTATTACATTCCCCGAAGATTTATTCTACCCCGTTGGTGTTGTAACTGTTGGATTGTTTGTTCAGAAAGGAATACCTCATAAATATGACACAGATAAAGTTTACTTTGCACGATGTATGAATGACGGGTATATGAAAAAGAAAGGTATAAGAAAAGAAAGTTCCCGAGTCAGAAATATGCTTGAAGAAATTAAGCAAGAGTTATCTGATTTTATCAAAGGAAAATCTGTAAAGGTTGATAATATCCCAGAATTTAAGAAGTTATGTTTATTAGACAAGCACGATAAGAATTGCGAGTTAGTACCCGAGGCTTATCTTGACAGTAGAATACCCACGCCGGAAGAAATTGAGTATGGAACTGAGGAAATTATTAAGGAGGCTATTGCTTTTAAAATTAGGTTTGAGGATAAGTTAGTTAAATTACCACAAAATGATAACAACAATTGAAGAACTATTTACTATCGTTTACGGGCAGAGGGAATATCATAACAAAGAGTGGTTAGAAGAAACTAATGGCGGAAATCTACTTATCTCTTCTAAAGGTACCGATAACGGAGCTTATGGATTTTATGATATTTCAAATAAGTTTCACGCTCCCTTTATCACCGTACAGGGATATGGCACTATTGGACACGCATTTGTACAAGAATTTGATTGTTCTGTTGACGACCACATGTTAATCCTTATGCCAAAGAAAAAAATGAGGTTAGATGAATTATACCAAGTTGCCCATCAGATAAGACTAACTAAGTGGAAATATAAATATGGTAGAGGTATTACTCCAGATAGACTAAATGACCAGAGAATAATTCTGTGTGATTTCAAAAGAGACTGGAATAAATATGAAAAATCCTTAACTCCAAAAAAACCTACTAAAATCAAACTGAAGAGACCAACAAAGATTAAAATTATGAAATTAAGAGATTTATTTATAGTTGAAAAGGGTAAAGGAAGCTATTTAGAAAAACTTAGTGAAGGAAATGTTCCTGTAGTATCAACTCAAGACTCTGAAAATGGGATTTGTGGTTATTACGATATTGAACCTACTTTCAAAAAAGGCTCTATTACCGTCGGGAGAATTATGTGTAATCCTCATGTTCAAATTTACGATTTTGCTACTGTACCGGATGATATGTACGTGCTTATTCCAAAAAATAAGCTACCGTTTGATTTCTTATTCTATGTGTCATCAATTATAAGAAATCAAAATTGGCGTTTTAATTACTCTAGAAAGGTCACCGAAGGCAAACTTGAGGATATTGATATTCCTCTACCAATAAAGGGTGAAGAGTTTGATTTTGATTACATAAAATCAGTTGCCGACAACAGCTACGGATATAAAGAAATTAGTTTTAATACCTAGTGGTAAGATAATTAGCCTGCGTGTTTAAATTTGTTGGTATAATTGAATACAATTGTTTGAGCTCAAGGAGATATTGGTTCCAAGAAAAATCCTTGTGGCTCACCAAGCGGGACAGGGGTAGTAGTAAGTGTATTGGTTAGCTCATAAGCAAGCCCTATTTTAGCGGTTCGAAAATCTTTACCATCAAATACAACACCTTCCGGCAATATCGAACCGCCTATAGCCAGTCTTCCCTTCGGAGTTGCTTTTAAGAATGCTTTGTCTAGGTTTGATAAGTAATAAACAATAAACTCAAGAATAGTCTTAATATCAAGTTGATCTATTTTCTTCTCGTAGGGTAAACCTTTTTATCAAGTATCTTTATTTTAATATCATCCCTTATTCTTCTGTAATCATCATCCGTATAAACTCCCTCAAGATGTTTCTACTCCAAAGTTTTAAGTTTCGCTATTAATTAAATCTTTATAGCTATTTACTATTCCTGAATTTCTAGCTATAGATAAAATTTTTGTTTCTGTAAGACTGCAGTTTCTTTAGTAATCATTACTAATGTCTATTTCGGCCTAATAGTGCATGCCTAAATAGAAAGCGATAATCGGGAAAACTATGAAAAGTGCTGGCGCCAACATTTTTGAAACGGGAGTTACGATTGTCAACTGTTTTGAGAGTTTCATATTATTCCAGTTTGAGCTATTCGGCCTTTAGTTCAAGCAGCCTTGTGTGAAGCGTGTTAATAATTGAAGCATACGCTGGATTATTATGTTGACTTGTAAGTTCATAGGGATCAACCGTCAAATCATACAGCTCTTTTTCACCCGTTCCTAGTTCCACATATTTGTATTGTTTATTTCTGACGGCAAAATTTCCACCGACATGTTCAATTAGAAAATCACTGCGCCAGTCTGCACTAGGATTAGACAAAAGTGGCACCAAGCTTTGCCCATTGACTAAAGATGCTGGGGCGACACCAGCCAGTTGGGCAATTGTTGGTGCTAGATCAATGTTTAAAACTAGCTTGTCGTTTACTGTAGCAGTTGGGATAAGTTTTGGATAGCGGATAACAAGTGGCACCCGAATACTTTCTTCATATACTCTATTCTTGGCAGTCAGACGGTGCCCTCCCCATAAAAAGCCATTATCTGAGGTAAAAACAACCACTGTATTATCAAGCTTAGTACCTAAGGCATCGAGAATTGCCGCAACGGCCTCATCGACAGCCTTAAGTGAACAGATTTGATCTTTTCTGAAGGTATCAAGTTTAGCAATGGCTGCTGGATCCAAAAGTGAGGTATTTCTCACAAAAGCAGGCTTATCAGCTACATCTGCTTCATTAAAAGATGGCGGCCGGTAGGAAGGTAAATCCTCGCAGGTTCCAACATGGCGAGGTGCAACCACTGGCGGTAGTGGGTAGTTACTTACCGAATGGGGAGCATAAGGTGTTAACCAGAGGAAGAATGGCTCTTTGGCATTTCTGATAAAAGTCACCGCCTTATCACTGATGACATCGGTCGAGTATCCACCATCATTATTGACCACTCCGTTATCATAAAATCTGCCCCAATAACCGCTAAGCAAACCGTGCCAGTCACTCCAGCCGGGAGGAATAAACGGATCCACTCTTTGTCCATAACCATTAAGATATTTACCAATGAAGCCTGTGGTGTAACCAGCGCCTTTTATCCAGGTTGCCACGGTCGAGCTGTCATTGAATTTTTCTACCCCGCCGCCTGGAGGATTATTACTCCAAACCCCATGATTGTGGACATACAGCCCTGTAAGAAAGCTTGAGCGGCTGGGACAGCAAAGTGAGGTTGTGACAAAAGAGTTGGTAAATGTTATCCCTTCATCCACCAGCCTATTTTTAATAGTCGGCATAAAGTCAATAGTATCCCACCTTTGATCATCTGTCTCAATAACAATAATATTGGGTCGGATTCCTGGTATCGGTGTCGGACTGGGTGTCGGTGAAATATTGGGAGTCGGTGTCGGGGATACGGAATCATAGTTGATGCCAACAGTTGCAAAATCAATAACCTGTAAAACATCCAGACTGCCTGTGGTTTTACCAACTGTTATAATTTTAATCTTGAGAATTCCGGAGTTTAAGTAATCATCGACAAAACCACTTGATTTACTGCGCAAATAAGTTTGATAGTTGTCAGCTGTTGAACTAGTTGAATTTCCAAGATTAACTATTGTGCCGATTTGTTCATAAGTTGTACCATGCAAAATATAAATAAACGCCTTGCCTCCGGTAGAATTGAATCCCGGATTCTTTGCATCATTACAGGATCTTGCGCCTCCTCCATGCCAACAGCCTCCAAGATTAAAGGTTAAACTCGTAATTTGAGAACCGGTAATACCTAATGAAGACAAATCGTAAGAAAGAGAAACCTGAGTATAGACATCAGTCGGAACATTAGAATTAATACCTAAATTCCAGCTATTTGACGCAGAACACGTACCGGCAGCGCAGTTCTGACTGGCAACTTCACTGGCGTTAAATCCGTCGTTAGCCTTAGTTCCTGCTTTAATACTGAAGCTTCCAGATTGAGGGGTAAAAGTTTGGCTTGTTGCGCTGGATGGGATTGCAATAATTAAGACCAAACCTAAAAGTGCTGCAAACACCGCTGCGATAATTAGCAAAAATACAACCCCTTTTTTTAGCATAGAACTACTCCAGTTTAAGTATATTGAGACGAGTCTTAAGTTGGTTAATAATTGTTGCGTAGGAAGAGTTTTTGATTGAGTTATTAAGTTCGTAAGGGTCGGTAACTAGATCGTAAAACTCTTTTTCTCCTGTTCCTAGTTCCACGTACTTATAACGGCTGGTCCGCACTGCAAAGTTGGAATTTGGACTTACTCTATCAGATTGATACTCAATTAGAAAATCACTGCGCCAGTCTGCACTAGGATTAGACAAAAGTGGCACCAAGCTTTGCCCATTGACTAAAGATGCTGGGGCGACACCAGCCAGTTGGGCAATTGTTGGTGCTAGATCAATGTTTAAAACTAGCTTGTCGTTTACTGTAGCAGTTGGGATAAGTTTTGGATAGCGGATAACAAGTGGCACCCGGTTGCAGCCTTCATAGATACAGGGCTTACTGCCCCAGCGGTGATCCATCCAAGACATACCGTTATCTGAGGTAAAAATAACCACTGTATTGTTAAGTTTTGTTCCCAATGTACTCAAAATGGCCGCCACCGCTTCGTCAACAGCCTTAAGCGTGCATATCTGACTTCTGGCCGGACTAGTAAGAGCACCAATACCCTGCAGGGGCAATTTCCGAACCCACAGCGGCTTATCAGAAACATCCATCTCATTGGTCGCCGGTGTTTTGGGTATTGCTAGGCTATCGCAGGTCCCAACATGGCGAGGAGCAGCTATCGGTTTAGCGTGGGGAGCAAAAGGCGTAAACCATAAGAAGAACGGCTCTTTCGCGTTTTGGATAAATCTAACTGCTCTATCCCGCAAAACATCGGTTGAGTAGTCAGCTGCTGTTGAACCAAAGTGGTTTGTGACTCCATTTTCATATAAATCATAATCGTAATATTTGGTGCCAAGGAAAACATGCCAGTTGGTCCATCCGGGAGGAATAAACGGTGGGTTTCTATTGTTTCCATAACCATTAAGATATTTACCAATCAGGCTTGTTGAGTAACCAGCGCCTTTTAACCAGGTTGCCAGGGTCGAGTTATCATTAAACTTCTCTACCCCTCCATCTGGGTAAGAATTGGTCAAAACTCCATGATTGTGGGCATAAAGACCAGTCAGAAAGCTTGAACGGCTGGGACAGCAAAGCGAGGTTGTTACAAAGGAATTGGTAAATGTTATTCCTTCACCAATGAGCCTATTCTTAACTGTTGGCATGTAATCGATTGTATGCCATCTTTGATCATCTGTTTCAATAACAATAATATTTGGTTTCGGGCCAACCTGTCCTTTAACCGGTGTAACAAAGAATGCAAAACCGACCAAAATTGACAAAACAATAACTGCTGTCAGAAAAAACTTTCTTATCATTGGTTAATTAAAGGGCAGAAATTTCGGGGAAAGTTTATCAGAGTTAATACAATACTATAATCGGAAAAACTCAGTTTGTCAATACAGAAAAAGTAACACTACATATTAAGTCAGGGAAAAGAACAATTGCAAGAATCACTCAGATTTGCTAGAATTTAACTTCAGATGAGCGAAGTTTTAATCTCAAATGATCCCGCCATCCACTCACCGGAAAAGCTGGTTCTTGCACCTTGTCTAATAATCCTTTCCGGATTACCGGCAACAGGTAAAACCACTTTAGGCAGAGAAATGGTTTCTCACACAAACGCATTTTTTATCGATATTGACGACGTGCGCAAAAAATGCTATCCCCAAACCGCCGGGCAGAAATTGAGCCTTCAAGAAGAGGCTACACAAATGAAAACATCCTATTATCAAATATTCCAAGAAGCACGTGCACTCCTTAGCAAACGGCAAGCGGTAGTGTTGGCTGCAACTTTTTCAAGCCCTATAAGCCATCAAGAGGCTGAAGAACTTGCCCAAGATTTAAAAGTCCCGCTTATAGTCTTTTTGCTTGAAGCACCAAGTGCCGTACTTTTAGAAAGAACTGAAAACCGCAAGACAATCACAGAAAGTGATTCAAATGTAATGGATTCAAGTCACCTCTATGAAGTGGCAAACCGCTTTCATCCTATGAGGGCGGGCAATCTGACCGTTCTTGATACTACTTGCTCAATTGATGAAAAGGTAAAACAAATCCTAGTTGTTTTAGAAAACCATCTGGCAGAAGCAACTTTATAGACTTAATTGAAAGAATCACAAAACGTAATCGGAAGCAGCCTCCCTATCCCAAGTGGACTATTCTTTGACCTCCGGTATTTTTCAGGTCTTCGACTCTGAGGGATGACCCTCAAGATTTCAGAGAGCTCAGTCGAACCTATCAGAGTCGAGCGAGCTAATTCAGGTTGCAGTCACCATGTTAAATCTGCACTAAAACGTTAAAATATCTTCACATTTGACTCCGTGGTGATATATGTTAGTATAAATATAATATGCTACTGCCCGATGACCAAATAAAAATTATTCTTTTTCGAGCGAGTACCGATCAAAAAACTCTCGATGATTTAGTAACTTTTACAAAGAACGCCCGAATTTCGTTGCAAGAAGCAGCAATTGAGAAAGATGTTATTACCGATGAAAGATTGGGTCTCTTGATTGCCAGTCATATAAAATTTCCATTCATTTCATTATCAAAAATTACTATCCCTGAAAACGTTTTTCGTATTGTGCCGGAGAGACTTGCCAGAAAGCACAAGGTGATTGCTTTTGCCCGTGATGCAGACGGAATAAAACTGGCTATGTCAGATCCAACTGATCTTCGCTTTCAAGAAATGATTGCTAAAAAAACCGGACAAAGAATAACCCCATATTTGGCAACAGAAAGAGACATTGAAAACACACTTCAAGTATATAGGAAAGACTTAAAAAAAACATTTGACGAATTGCTTCAAAGTGAGATTAATAAAAATGCCAGTGAAATAGGAGAAGCGCCGATTGCAAAAATTGTTGATCTTCTTATTACATATGCCTATCGGGACAAAGCATCTGATATTCACATCGAACCGGAGGAAAAAGATCTATTGGTCCGTTTTAGGATAGACGGGATTTTACATGACGTATTATATTTAGACAAAAATTTGCATGACAGAATTTTAACCCGAATTAAAATACTTTCAAAACTCAGAACAGATGAGCATTTAAGCGCACAGGATGGAAAGATGAGGCTCGTTATCGATGATGATAATTTAGACTTGCGCGTTTCCATAATCCCATTAATAGAAGGGGAAAATGCAGTCTTGCGTCTTCTGTCTTCCCACTATCGCCAATTTTCTCTTCTTGATCTAGGCATGAACGAACAAGATTTAAAGAAAGTTACTGCAGCAATAGATAAATCAAATAGTATGATTTTGTCAACAGGTCCAACCGGAAGCGGCAAGACAACCACTATTTACGCTCTCCTAAAAATTCTTAATACTAGGGAAAAGAGTATAACCACCATTGAAGACCCCGTTGAGTATAAAATTCAGGGGGTTAATCAAATTCAAGTAAATGTAAAAACAAATCTTACATTTGCAGAGGGCCTAAGAAGTATTTTGCGACAGGATCCTAATATTACCTTTGTCGGAGAAATTAGAGATATTGAAACCGCAGGAATTGCTGTAAACGCTGCTTTAACTGGTCATTTGGTTGTCTCGACTCTTCACACCAATGATGCGGCCACTGCGCTCCCCCGACTAATTGATATGAAGGTGGAGCCCTTTCTTGTTGCCTCAACAGTCAGTATTATTATTGCTCAAAGGCTTGTCCGAAAAATTTGTGAATCGTGCAAGATGCAAATTACTGTAAAACGATCCGATATGGAAAAAAATATTTCAAAAGAAATGATTAATAAACATTTCCTCGCTATAGAAGATATTCCTATACATAGAGGGAAAGGGTGTAAGATTTGCCATTTTACAGGCTACTTAGGCAGGATTGGCATTTTTGAAGTACTTGAGGTTACAGATGAAGTTCGTAAATTAATCACAGAAAAGAATGATTCCAGTGTTATTGCTCAAGTTGCTATTGAAGAAGGAATGACCACAATGCTTGATGATGGCTTGGATAAAATTGTAAAAGGAATAACAACGTTTGAAGAGGTACTTCGAGTTACGAATGTTGGGGCATTATGAAAACTGAGCATATTAGATTGTCAAAGAATGACACATTAACTATGATAGGTACATTCTCAACCATGATAAATGCCGGTATTCCAATTCTTGAAACAGTTGACTCTCTTCTTGAAGATGCAAAAGGAAATACAAAAAAAATTCTTTTGTCTATAAAAGAAGATCTTATTCAAGGAAAACCTCTTCATGTATCCTTCTCTAAATTTCCTTCAGTTTTCGATAAGGTTTTTGTAAATATTATAAAAGCCTCGGAAGAAGCGGGAACTTTGCATATTGTATTGAAAGACTTGAGAGATCAGATTCAGAAGGATATGGAGTTTACCGATAAGATAAAATCTGCATTAATGTATCCTTTGATTGTTCTTATTATTTTTTTTGTAGTGCTTCTGGTAATTCTCGTTGTGGTAATTCCGAAAATTTCTATGGTGTTTTTACAGCTACGTGCTGATTTGCCGCTTCCGACTCGTGTTCTCATTTTTGTTTCAAACGCAATTTTGCATAATTTAGCCCAATTAGTATTTGTACTTCTTGGTGTAGGTTTTATCATCTATTTTTTGTTTAAAATCCAAAGGAAATTTATTCTTCATTTACTATACAGTCTTCCTCTTATCTCAACAATTATTAAAGGGATCGACTTGACGCGATTCTTCCGAAGTATGTATCTTTTGCTTAACTCCGGCGTAATTATAACATCAGCTCTCGAGCTGGCAAAAGATGTTGTGATACGTCAAGATATTGCCAAATCCATAGAATATTCTCAGGAAAGTGTTCTTACAGGGCGAAGACTCTCCGAAGCGTTTAAAGAAAGAAAAGATATTTTTTCTGGGACCATGATTAAGATTGTAGAAGCCGGAGAGAGAACCGGAACACTCGATAAGTCTATGGGCGACATATCAAACGATATGAATTACCAGGTCGCCAGAATGCTTGAAACATCAATTGCCTTACTAGAACCTATTATGCTTGTGCTTATGTCTGTTCTGGTAGGAGGAATGATGATATCAATTATTGCTCCTATTTATGGACTGGTTAGTAATATTGGCGCAACATAGTCATGAAAAAAAAATTCAACTCCCAACTCGGGTTCACACTTGTAGAGCTAGGCATTGTTTTTGGACTTATACTTCTTTTGTTTGGATTTGCAACGTTTAATTTGGCAAATGTCCAAAGAATAACTTCAGTAAATTCCGCAATCGATACACTTGTTTCAGACATGAAAAGTCAACAAACAAAAGCAATGGTTGGAGTCGGTAGTAGTGGGACAGGAGAAAGCTATGGTATATATTTTCAGTCAGATAGGTATATTTTGTTTACCGGCACAACCTATTCCAGCACAAATTCTTCAAATTTTACCATTGTGCTTGGAGGCAACATAGAATTCTTAAACAGTACGTTTCCTAATAATACTATAGTTTTCTTGCGGCAATCAGGAGAACTGAACTGGTTTATAGACGGTATGGATACTATAGATATTCAAAACACCCAAGGGCTTAATAAGAAAACAATTACTGTTAATCGGTATGGTGTAGTTGCTGAAATAAATTAACAATGCAAAAAGGTCAATCTCTTATCGAACTTATTTTAACCATTGCCTTAGTTTCAATTTTTTTTCCTGCGCTCTTGACCGGATTTGCCTCAACCCGAAATAATAGAGCCGTAAAAGATCAAAGACAGCAAGCAATCACATATTTAAATGAAGCGCAGGAAGCAGTCCGGGTTATACGGACAAACGGTTGGACCAATCTTTCTTCAGGAACATATCATCCGGTTCTTTCAGGCACTACGTGGATACTTACGAGCGGATCAGAGCTTATCGACAATAATTTTACTCGTCAAATAGTAATCGAGGATGTTAAAAGAGACAGTAATGGGAGTATTGCACAAGATGGAACACTGGATCCCTCTACCAAACTTCTCACTATTTCTGTTTCATGGGGCTCCCCTTTCTCCAACTCCGTAAGCGTAAAATCATATCTTACACGGCATGATAGCAATACTCATACAGATACCACAATCGCCGATTTTTCAGGAACGCTTCAGGAAGCAATAGTGTTAGCAACATCGGGAAGTCCTGTTCCTAATGACGGACAGGTACAGCTTAGTGTCGTAAGCGGAGGTGAATGGTGCTCGCCAAATTTATCTATTGCCGCGCTAGACCTTCCCAAAAATGGGGTTGCAAATGCAATATCGGCGATTGAAGGCAAGGCATTTGTAGGAACGGGTGATAATGCCTCGGGTATTTCTTATGCCGGCGTTGCAATAAGCAATACCCATCCTCCTGTGGCAACGGTTTCCGGAACTTTTGATGGGTTTAAAACTAATGACGGGATATTTGGAGAGCCAGATTATGCATATCTTGCGACTGATACTAATTCTAAAGAAGTAGAAATCGTCGATCTTACTCATATAACCAATGGTAAATACTCGGAAAAAGGATACTTCAATTCGCCTGGAAGCGGCAACGGGGAAAGTGTCTTTGTTCTGGACAATATTGGATATATGACTGATGGTAATAAACTTTATACCTTTGATCTCTCTAGTAAGAGCGGGTCTCGCCCTCAGCTTGGGAGTGTAACGCTTGCAGGTGATGGTGAAAAAGTTTACGTGGTTGGAAACTATGCATATGTAGCAACTGAGAGTACCACGAGTCAACTACAAATAGTACAGGTAGGCAATGGAGGGAGAACTCTCTCTGTTGTTGGACGAGCAGACGTAGGCAGTCAGGAAGGTAAAGATGTATTTGCAAATTCAACGGGAACACGGGTATATCTTGCAACCGGCTCCTCTTCTTCGCAAAAAGAATTTTTCATAATAGATGTTTCGACAAAAACAGGAAACAGACCAACTGTCGGATCGTATGAAGCAAACGGTATGAATCCAAAAGGTGTAATCGTTGTTTCGGGGAACAAAGCACTTCTTGTTGGAACAGGCGGGGAAGAATACCAGGCCATCGATATTTCAAATGAGGCAAACCCTACTCGCTGCGGAGGTTTAAATATAGACAGCGGAGTAAACGGTATTTCATCCGTTCTTGAACAGGATGGGGATACCTACTCCTATATTATTACTGGCGATACTGTAGCCGAATTCAAAATCATAGAGGGTCCTGCAACAAGCGGAACATATACTTCTCCGATTTTTGATGCAGGAAGCGATGTATATTTTAATAGCTTTATGGTTAACCACATCGTTTCACCCTCAACATCAATGCAATATGAAGTAGCAGTGGCAACTGCCGTGAATAATAGCTGTTCGGGCGCAATTTTTTCTTATGCCGGTCCATATGCAACAAGTTCCGCTCTTCCTTCAACGACGGGGAACCCTTCGTATCAGAATCCTGGAAGGTGCTTAAAATATAAAGTTACACTTTCAACCTCTGACATTGCTCAAACACCAATTTTATCGGATATAACCTTTAATTACTCACCATGAAAATAAATTTCAAATTTCAAATTTTAAATTTTAAATTAACCAAAGGCTTTATCCAGCACCAGCCTCGAAAAGGTGGTGCTGGATTTACCCTTGTAGAACTTTTGCTGTATATCGGAATTTTTTCTATTCTGATTGTAACGCTTTTTCAACTTTTTACTTCAATTATTGATACGCAGCTTCAATCACAAAGCAGCTCATCGGTTTTTTTAGACGGGCAGTATATCCTTAACCGTTTTAAATATGACATACAGCGGGCAAAAAGCATTATAACTCCATCATTCTCAGGTGGACAGGGCGAAACAGCGAAGCTTTCTATAGATGATTCTGCATATACATATTCTCTAGTGGGTGGGAATCTGATTCTGACGAATGACGTTGCGTCAACAGCCGGTCAGCTTAACAGCTTAGATACTGCTGTTTCTAATCTTAATTTTACCAGATTAAGCGATACACAGGCAAAGAACACCGATACACTAACCATTTCTTTTAGGCTTACAAGTAATATAATAAAAAGAGGAGGACCAAAAGCAGAAAATTTCAAGACTACAGTTGGAATACGGCCCAACCAATAGGCTATGAACCACCGATTAAAAATAACGCTCAATCAGCCCCGATCGGATCGGGGTCAAAAAGGACAAGTTTTTATAACAATGTTGTTTTTTGTTATTATTGGTGTAACAATTATATCGGCAGAAACAATTGTACTTTTTACAAATATTCTATCGGGAAGTGCCACAGAACAAGGAACAAATGCTTATTATGCAGCTGAGAGCGGTATTGAAGAAGCTTTGCTTCAGTTAAATCGTAATCCCGGTTACTCCGGAGGGGAACTTACTGTAGGGCAAGGCAAAGCCGTCATACAAGTAGACAATGGAGTTATTACGGTAACAGGAAGCTATGCGAACACAATTAGGAAAATTCAAGCTCAAAGAGTCAACGATAACGGTACACTAAAAATAGTTTCGTGGAAGGAAATTTAATAATGGATTTTTCAGAAAAGCAGACGATAGTTTGTTATATCGATAGGGATAAAGCATTATTTTATCAGGACGTGAACGGTTCAATGCTCCAAATGGATTTTCCGCAGGATATTATTTTTGATCAAGAACTTACCGGTGGGGGGAAATTAGAACATCTTATCGAATCCTTTCTTGAAACCAACAAATTAGGGAAAGGGAATATTCTTTTTATCTTTGCTCCAAGCGTTACTATTGAAAAAGATTTTCCAGACGAACTGGCGCAAAATAAAAATGAAGAAATTCAAAAATTCATCGACATGGTTCCATTCGAAGAAGTGCTGAGTAAAATTTATAGATTAAACAAAAAAACAAAAGTTGTCGCAATTAACCATGAGATATACGAGTCAATAAAAAATATTTTTGCAAAAAAAAATTTTTTAATCCTTGGAATTATTCCATCCACAGTGCTTCAAGAAACATTTACAGAGTTATCATCGAATATAGATTTAGCCTTTATCGCAAGCAAGATATACTCTCTTAAGCAATATTATATCGTGGATGAAGGTAAACTTATCAATCAGGATACAAAAGAAAAATCTGGTTTAAAAAAACAAAATACCAGAATGTATATTTTGATAGTTATTTTTGCAATACTACTTTTTATTTTTATAATTCTTGTCATAACAAAGTTTTTTCCAAAAAATTCATCAAGAGACCTTCCAATTATGCAACCGTTGCCCTCCCCAACCCCGAGCATACCAGCGGTAAATCAGCCTTCAGCTCCGGTATTACAACCGTCTATCAGTTCTCCAAGCGGATCAGGACTCTAACCTCGCAATTGGTTTTTGTTGACAGAACAATTTTTGTTATGCTATGGTTATTTAGGATAATGTCATGATGCACTGCCTGAGGAAAAAAGGTAACAATGGCTTCACTATCATAGAACTCCTTGTTGTAATGGGAATATTATCGGTTCTTTTCTCAATTGTTCTTGTTGTGGTCAATCCCGCAGTACAATTTAGTCGGGCAAATAATGCAAAACGGCGAAGTGATATTCTGGCAATCCTCAATGCAATAGGCGCATACGCCGCAGACAATAAAGGAGTTTTGCCAAGCGGCATTACAACCACAGTTTCGATAATAAGTGATTCTGTCGGTGGGGCAGAAATTTGTTCAGCACTAGTTCCCAAATACATTCCTGCCCTTCCAGTTGATCCATCGCTTAAAACAAATGATGTAACTACATGTACAAACTATAATACAGAATATACGGTTGTAAAGGACGCAAACAATAGAGTTACTGTTGTTGCTCCAAATCAAGAAAATGGTGAAGTAATTTCTATAACCCGATAGAGACCATCTTATATTTTATATCAGGCTTCCCCTGCGATTTATTATTTGATAGTTAATTGTATTAAAGCTTATACTAGGATATAATATTGGAATAAAACGCCCCCGTCGTCTAGCGGCTAAGGACATCTGGTTTTCAGCCAGAGAATCACCGGTTCGAATCCGGTCGGGGGTACAGAAAGACTTTAGCAGACTTGGGTTTTATTAAAAAATTATCAAATACTTAATTTTGCTAGTGTTTGATGTTAATTGACTTATTGACATGAGCGGAATTCAAAGGTAGCATGATTGTTACCCTCTGATACGAAAGTATCAAAAGGCAGGAAATTTACCGCAAGGTAGATTGCCCCGAAAAAGCCCTAGCAATAGGGTTTTTTTGCGGCTTAATCTTTAACCCTTAAAAATTTTAAAAATGTGGTATAATGGTTGTTAAAATTATGGACGATGCCCCAATTAAAAACGGTTTTTATCAAAGCGTAACCCACGGACAACTGGGGGTGGAAGATGTAATATCGTACATTAAAGCTTTTTTGGAAGAAGAGCCAGATGCCGATTACAGTCTTGTTATAGGAACGGACTCACACGAAAAGTCAGGTAGAAAAGGCAGCAAAGATGTAAGTTTGGTCACAGCGGTACTTGTTCACCGCAAAGGCTTCGGAGGAAAATATTTTTGGAAAAGAATTACAGAATCTAATATCCACAGTTTGCGGGAAAAAATTTATGCAGAAACAATGACTTCAATTAATTTTGCTTCAACATTTGTTCCCCTTCTTAAAAAGACGCTAAATGGAGAAATGCCCGACTACAATCTTGAGATACATATTGATGTTGGAGAACATGGGGATACAAGAGACATGATAAAAGAAGTTGTCGGAATGGTAACCGGAAATGGGTATGTTGCAAAGACAAAACCAGAGGCATACGGTGCTTCTTATGTTGCAGATAAACACACGTAAGAAATTCAAAACTCAAAATGCAAAATTCAAAACTTGAGTGGGAAGAAGCAAAGGATGTCAGAAGAGATATTGCGGAAATCCTCAAAGTTTTAAAGTTCCCTCATATAAAACCCTCAAGAATTTTTTGTTTTAGGACTCATGGGTCAAAATCCAGATCCTATGCAAGAATTTGGGCAATGCCTAAGATATTTCAAAGAGCTTTGTCCATAGAATCGGCTTACGTAATAGAAGTTTTATCAAAGCATTACGATAAGCTTACGGAGGACAATCGAAAAAAAGTTTTAATTCATGAACTTTTGCATATTCCTAAAAATTTTTCTGGATCGCTTCTGTCCCATCGGTCAAGAAGTAGACACTTAGGTTCCTTAGCAAACAAACTTTTCGAAGAGTATAAAGCAGCGTATAGAAAATAGCGTTTAGAGTATAGTTTTAAAATTAAAAATAACTAAACCCTATACGCTAATCTTTAAAAGCTAATTATATGATTACCATTATTCACGGGGATAGCACCGATGAGTCCAGGGAATATTTTCTAAAGATTAGAGCAACATTTCAAAATATCCTGTCTATGGGAGGACAAAACATTACCAAAGAAGATCTTATAAATTTCTTTTCGGGCGGAAATTTATTTTTTGAAGAAAAAAATCTTGCAATTGAAAATTTGTTTTCCGAAAACAAAGCTGGCAAGAATTTAGATGAATTAATTGCGATACTAAACGAACACGAAAAAAAATCTAATATTATCCTATGGGAGGGAAAAGAAGTAAGCCAAAAAAATTTAAATTTACTTCCAAAGGCATCGATACAGATTTTTAAAATACCAAAACTTATTTTTAATTTTCTAGATAACGTTAAGCCGGGCAACGGGAAGAATTTAATTGTAATTTTTCATAAATTGTTAGAGAACACTCCTGTTGAGATTATCATGTATATGATGGCGCGCCAGCTTCGGCTTCTTATCGCTGTTTCATCTTCGGATAAATCAGATACAATTGATGAACTTTCAAAAATTGCGCCGTGGCAAAGAGGGAGATTTGAAAGACAGGCAGTCTTTTTTGACCGCGATAAACTAATCAATTTATATCATAAGCTCTATGATATTGATCTATCTTCTAAAACGGGAACTCTTAACATGCCGATGGCAGATGCCATTGACTTTCTTCTTCTTGATATTTAATATTAAAAAATATGCCCCTTCTTAAAAAGACAATGTTTCGCGAGTATGATCTTCGGGGCCGCGAAGCAGACGATGAACTAAGCGATTCTTCGATGTACTGGATAGGCAGAGGCTTTGGCACTTTTCTTAAAAAAAGAAGTATAAACGAAGTTGTCGTTGGACATGATGCAAGAGGAACTTCCGAGAACTTCCACAAGAATGCAATAAAAGGACTTCTTGAATGCGGTTTGAATATCACAGACATAGGTATAGTAACAACGCCAATGAGTTATTGGGCGCAATATTACTTTAACGTTAAAGGTCTTCTTACCGTAACAGCATCTCATAATCCTGCAGGGTGGAACGGCGTAAAACTGGGATCAGATCTTTCCTACACCCTTCTAACCGATGAGCTATCCGAAGTGTACGATATTATTGCAAAAGAAGAATTTACCGACGGCAACGGTTCTTTGAATCAACAAGACATAGCCGAACCATACATGGATGACCTGATCTCAAGAGCCGGTATATCAAAAAAATTTAAAATATTAGTAAATACGGGTAACGGTACCGCAGGACTTTACTTTCCAAAGATTTTAAAAAAAGTGGGATGCGAGATTATAGAGCATTTTACAGATGTTGATCCGACTTATCCAAATTACACCCCAAATCCTGACGGAACAGCTATGATGGAAGATACCGGTAGGCAAACAGTAAAAAACGGCTGTGATTTTGGATTTGCCTTTGACGGAGATGGAGACAGGCTAGGACTAGTTGATGAAAAGGGAAATGTTATTTGGCCTGACAGGTATATCATTCTGTTGTCAAGACTTGTTTTAAAAAAACATCCCGGAGCCAAGATAGTTTTTGATGTAAAAGTATCAGAGGCGCTTCCCGAAGATATAAAAGCTCACGGCGGAATTCCAATAATGTGGAAAACTGGTCATTCCTACATTAAAGCAAAGTTAGCCTCGGAAAAAGCGGCAATGGCTGGAGAAATGAGCGGACACATTTTTTTTGTGGACGATTTTTATGGGTTTGATGATGCAATGTTTGCCGCTCTTAAAATTCTAGAATATTTATCTACTCAGGACAAACCCCTTTCCCAAATTATTGCCTCAACCCCCTATTACGTTTCTACTCCAACTATTCAAGTTAAAACAACTGATGAGGATAAATATGAAGTAGTGGAGAAACTAACAAAAGAATTTAAGAATGAAGGATATAAAGTAGTTGATATAAATGGAGCAAGAGTATATGTTAACGGAGGATGGGGACTGGTTAGGGCATCGTCTAATACTCCGACGCTGGTTCTGCGATTTGAAGCAAAAACACAAGACGGGCTTGAAAAAATAAAAAAGATATTTAAAGAAAAGCTTGACAATTTTGAAGTTGTCGGTAAGAATTGGGATACCTCCGGTCACTAATATGATTGACTTAACAAATTCAGAAGAAATTAAAAAATTGGATCCTAAGAATGTTTATGGATCAACAGAGATGTTTCCCAATCAATGTGAGCAGATTTGGAATGAAGAGATAATGCTTGATGATAATTATAAGTCTATGCAAAATATTGTTTTATGCGGAATGGGCGGTTCAGCGTATGGAGGTTATATTGCGCAGTCACTTTTTAAAGATGGGCTGTCGGTCCCAATTTATTCAAACAATGATTATACCCTACCCTTCTTTACAAACGAAAAATCGCTGATAGTTTTATCAAGTTATTCAGGCGAAACAGAGGAAGTATTGGCTTGCGGAGAGGAAGCCAAAAGTAAAAATTTCAAAATTACAGGAATAACAACCGGCGGCAAACTTTCTGAATTTTTTAAAAGTAATAACTATACGAATTTGGGTTTTGAGCCGAAATTTAATCCCTCAGGACAGCCGAGACTTGGAACCGGTTATATGATCTTAGGTTTTTTTGTCATATTGAAAAAACTCGGATTTATTAACTTAGGCGATGACGAATTTTTAAAATCGGTTGAAGAATTAAAATCCTCTATCCCCGAAATTAAAAATAAATCTATTTTTATCGCAAAGTCTTTAGTAGGATACATCCCTTTAGTTTTTTGCGCAGAATTTCTTTATGGGAACGCTCACATCTTAAGAAATCAATTTAATGAAACTTCAAAAAGTTTTTCTGCGTTTGAAGATATTCCAGAACTTAACCATCATCTGATGGAGGGATTAAAAAATCCGCCAGATAAAAAAATGAAAATAATCTTTATTACATCTGATTTATATTCGGGTATAATTAAAAAAAGGTTTGAACTAACGAAAAACGTAATTGGGAGAAATAACGTGGAATTTTTAGAATATAAACCACAGGGATCTACTAAAATATCGCAGGTTTTAAATACATTAGCTTTTGGGGGATATACCTCTTTGTATTTGGCACTTCTCTATGGGCAAGATCCAAGCCTTATCCCATGGGTTGATTATTTCAAAGAAGAGCTTGGTAAATAGATTTACAAAAGTATTACAAATTCCCCTTTAGGATTTTTCTTTTCAAAGTAACCGATTAAGCTTGAAAGGTTGTCACGTTTTACCTCCTCAAAAATTTTTGTCAACTCTCGGGCTAAAACCAAATCTACATCCCCGAATACATCTTTAATTTCCAGAAGTGTCCGCAATAATTTATGGGGAGCTTCAAATAATATTATAGTAAATTTAAGTTCTTCTTTTGTTTTCTTAAGCTTTATTAATAAACTTTTTCTGTGCCCCGGTTTTTTAGGAGGATAGCCCGCGAAAAAAAACTTGTCTGTCGGAAGTCCCGAAACAACTAAAGCCGAGATAACAGATGATGGACCTGGTATTGATTCTACTTCTACGCCTTCCCTAATAGCTTCCCTTATCAGCTTAAATCCGGGATCGGAAATTGCAGGTGTTCCCGCATCGCATACTAAAGCTATATCCTGACCATTTTTTAAAAAATTAATAATCTCTGGTATCCTTTTTTCTTCATTTTGTTCAAAATAAGATAGGAGGTATGGCCTTTCTTGCATTTGATTACCGGGATACAGTTTTGAATAAATATCCCGCATTTTTTTTAAAAGAAAACCGGTTTTTCTGGTATCCTCACATGCTATATATCCTATTTCTGTTAAGATTTTAATAGCTCTTATTCCTATGTCTTGTAAATTCCCGATCGGCGTTGATACAATATACAAAATTCCCATAAAATGCTAGAACAAATTTCGTCCTCTATTATACATCTAATACAATCTACGGGGTATCTGGGAATTTTTATCTTAATGACTCTTGAATCGGCGCTTATTCCAATTCCATCTGAGATAACAATGCCATTTGCAGGCTTTCTTGCCGCAAAGGGTAACCTTTCTTTTATATTAGTTGTTCTTACAGGAGCGGTGGGAAATCTTATTGGTTCCCTGATTGCTTATTATATCGGCTATTTTCTGGAAGAAAATGTAATACTTGATAATGTTAAAAAATACGGCAAATTTGTTCTAATCACAGAGAATGATCTAGAAAAGGCAACTAAATGGTTTAGGAGATATGGAGACCGTATTGTCTTTTTCTCAAGACTCCTGCCCGCAGTTAGAACTTTCATTTCTCTTCCCGCAGGTATTTTTGAAATGAACATCTGGAAGTTTTCTATATATACTTTTATAGGTTCTCTTATCTGGTCTTTTTTTCTGACCTACATAGGATTCTATTTTCAGAGCAGATGGAATGTCTTAGAGCAGTATTTTAGGAAATTTGATTTTTTAATTTTAGGCATAATCGTTATTTTGGCGCTTCTGTATTTAAATCACAAGCTTAAAATTTTTAAACTAAAAAAATAACTAGAACTTTCTAATCACGCCGACAACTTTTCCCTGCACTGTAAGAGAATTAGGATAAAGTGGTTCCATTTCTGAATTTGCAGGTCTTAAAACAATCTTTCCGTTTTCTCTATAATATTTCTTAAGAGTTGCCAAATTATCGTCTACGATTGCCACAACGATATCTCCGTTTGAAATATCCGCGACTTTTTCTATTACTACATAGTCACCATCTAAAATTCCATCTTCTATAAGAGAACTCCCTTTTACCTGAAGAATATAAGAGGCTTGCTTTCCCGAAATCATAGAAGCAGATACCTGAAACGTAGCATTTGGATCAGAATGCGGTTCCAAAGGCTTGCCTGCTGCTATATAACCCATTAAGGGAATTTCTATTGACGGAGCAACGCCCCTAAATGACAATCTGACCTTGTCCTCAATGATTTTAAGTACACGCGTGTTTCCTTCTACTTTTTGAATGTATCCTTTCTCCACCAGTGATCTTATAAGCGCGTGGATAGTTGATTTACTGCGATGGTTTGTTGCTTTAGCCAGTTCCGCTAGCGTTGGGGAATATCCATATTGTGCCTGAAATTGCGAAAGGTATTCCAAAAGTTCTCTTTCCTTTCTATAGATGACTCCAGCCATATTTATTTGACTTCGTTGTGCGAACTGCAAAATACCGAAGTACTAGTATTTTATACGAAAAAAGATAGAACAATGTCAATATGACAAAGATACACAAACTGTCTCAGAATTAATTAATTATGGTAAAATAGTCGGTGATATGAAATTCAAATTGGTATCTAAATTTAAACCAACCGGCGACCAGCCGCAGGCAATTAATAAACTATCAAAAAATATAATTAAAGATAAGAGACACCAAGTACTTCTTGGCGTAACGGGAAGCGGAAAGACTTTTACCTTAGCCAATGCTATAGAAAGAGTTCAAAAACCAACACTTGTAATTTCTCATAACAAAACCTTAGCCGCTCAGCTTTACCAGGAGTTCAGAGATTTTTTTCCGTATAACGCAGTCAGTTATTTTGTTTCCTATTACGATTATTATCAGCCGGAGGCTTATATTCCCCAAAGCGATACTTACATAGAAAAAGAAACGGAAATTAACGAAGAAATAGACAAACTAAGGCTTTCCGCAACAGCAAATTTACTTACCAGAAATGACGTTATCGTAGTTGCTTCTGTTTCGTGTATTTATAATCTTGGCTCACCTATTGAGTATGGCAAGTTTGTTTTAGAAATAAAAAAGGGAATGAAAATTAGCAGGAAAAGTATTATTTCAAGACTTTCTGATCTTCAGTATGATAGAGACGAGTACGGATTTAAGAGAGGAACATACAGAGTAAGGGGAGAATCTATAGATGTTTTTCCGGCATATTCGGATTCTGGAATTAGGATAGAAGTAAAAAATAATATAATCGAAGACCTTATAGAATTTGATCCTTTAACAGGCAATAAGATCATTTATAAAAACAGTAGTGTGATTTATCCGGCAAAGCACTATATGACTGATCCGAGAACCTACGGGAATGTTTTCAAACAAATTAGAAAGGACCTGGGTTTGCGAGTTGACGAGCTTAAAGCAAACAATAGGTTGCTTGAAGCACAAAGATTATCCCAGCGAACAAACTTCGACCTTCAAATGATAAAAGAAATCGGATATGTGAATGGAATTGAGAATTACTCAAGATATTTTGACGGTAGAACACCTGGACAGCCACCCTATACTCTCCTTGATTATTTCAAACAGAAAACGGGCAACGATTGGTTGTGTATCATAGATGAGTCCCATATTACACTTCCACAAATAAGAGGCATGTATAATGGGGATAGGGCGAGAAAAGAGGTACTGATAGATTATGGCTTTAGACTACCATCGGCCCTTGATAATAGACCCTTAAAATATGACGAGTTTATGACAAAAGTCCCTCAGTTAATTTATGTTTCAGCAACCCCAAATGATTACGAGCTGTCGCTTGGAAACGAATACAAAAACGGAGTCGTACAACAGTTAATTAGGCCAACAGGACTTCTTGATCCAAAAATAAAAATCAAACCATCAAAAAATCAAATAGATGATCTAATAAAAGAAATTGCAAAAAGATCCATTAGGAAAGAACGGGTTCTTGTTACAACACTTACAAAAAGAATGGCGGAGGATTTGTCTTATTATCTTGAAGAAAAAGGAATAAAAGTATCATATTTGCATTCAGATGTCGCGACTTTAGAAAGACAGGACGTTTTAGACAAATTAAGATTTGGAGAATATGATGTGATTGTGGGAATTAACTTGCTCAGAGAAGGACTTGATCTACCCGAAGTTTCTCTTGTTGTTATTCTTGATGCAGACAAAGAAGGGTTCTTGCGGAGCAAGACTTCTCTAATTCAAACAATGGGACGGGCTGCAAGACATATAAATTCCGAGGTAATTTTATACGCAGACAATATAACAGGCTCAATGAGAGAAGCTATAGCAGAGGTTGATAGAAGAAGGGGAGTCCAGCTTTCCTATAATAAAAAATATAAAATTTCTCCAAAAAGTATAGAAAAAGAAATAAGGGAAAAGCTTGTAGCAAAAGAGGAGGAAAAAGAAAAAACGATTGATCTACTTCTTAATTTAGATAAAAAAGAAGTACTTTTAGCCGATGAAAAAGAAATGCTAGTTAGAAAACTCGTAACAGAAATGAAAAAAGCCGCTTTAGAACTTGATTTTGAAACTGCGGTTCTCTTGCGGGATAAAATACGGGAAATAAAAAATAACTAAAATCCCGAAATGTTTTCCAAAAGCTCTATCTTCTCAATATTGTTGTCACTTGACAATTTTACGGAAACGGCATCTATTCTTAGGGACTGTGGCAATGGGGGATGAAGGCTTTTGTAAAATTGAGCAGTTTTTATAAGAGATCTTAACTTCCAAGGGGTTATCGATTCAAAAGGAGTGCCAAAATTAATTGAAATTCTTGTTTTAACTTCAACAAAAATCAATATTTTGTTTTTAAGAGCAATTATATCTATTTCTCCATACCCTTTTCTAAAATTTCTTTCAATTATTTTATAACCCTTTTTTCGAAGAAAACTTGCGGCAAACTCCTCGCCAATTCTGGCAGTCTTATTTGAAATTTTCATTCAACTGATCTTCGAAGATATGTAAGCTTTGCTCGTCTTATTTTTTTCTTTGAGTGAGCTTTTACATCCACTTTTTGAATACTTGGAGATTCTATTGGCCATATACGTTCAACCGCAATATCTGATACGACTTTCCTAACCGTAAAAGTTTTATTTTCTCCCCTGCCCTTTACCTTTATAACTACGCCTTCAAAAATCTGAGTTCTTGTTTTTGAGTCTTCCTGTATTTTTTGATGAACCGCAACAGTATCGCCCGGTACGAAATTTATTGTTCTCATAAGAGAGTATTATATCTTAAAACTACTTATTTCCACAAGCCTCAATAAAGCTTAGAAAAATTGGATGAGGGGTAAGTGGACGGCTTTTATATTCGGGATGTCCTTGCGTTGCGATATAAAACGGGTGTTTGTCTTTTGGAAGTTCAATAATTTCTGCAAGATTTTCCGTAACCGATCTTGCGCTTATAACAAGACCTTTTTTCTCAAAGTCTTTGGTATATTTGTCGTTAAATTCATATCTATGCCTGTGTCTTTCCGATGTTATTGCCTTAGGCTTATCTATAAATCCGTTGTACTTATCATAAATTCCATAGGCAACTGTGCCTTTTTTAACAATAGCATTCCAACCCCCAAGTCTCATTGTTCCGCCATATGACCTTTTATCCATAAATTCCTTTTGCCTGGGCATTAAATGAATAACGGGGTATCTTGTATAAGGATCATTCTCGGTCGTATTTGCTTTCTTAAATTCCAGCACATCTCTTGCGTATGCGACTGCGGCAAGCTGCATTCCATAACACAAACCTAAGTAAGGTATTTTATTTCTTCGGGCATAACTGGCTGTTTTTATCATACCTTCTGCTCCCCTTTTTCCCCAACCGATCGGTACTATAATTCCATTTGGAGTTCCAGCAATTTCCTTCAATGCTTCCGATATTTCTTTTTTGTCCGCCAAAGCTTTAGCGACGGCGGATTCTATTTTTTCTGCATCTATCCATTTTGTTTTAACATTTACACCCGCCTCCCATGAGGAATGATCTATTGCATCAAATAAGGCCGCATAAGAATCTTTTAACTGATAGTCTCCTGTTCCAAAATATTTTCCTACAACTGCGATTTCAATTGTTTTCTCCTTTTTTGATTTTACTTTATTAAGAAGACCTTCCCATTCTGTAAGTTTTGGTTTTTTCAAAGGCAATCCGAGTTTTCGCATTATTTTCTGAGATAATCCTTGTGAGTTTAATACTATCGGGATTTCATAAATTGTAGAAAGATCAGGGCTTGATATGATGTCTTCTTTCTGCATGTTGCAAAACAGCGCAAACCTGTCTTTCCGCCTCTGGTCTAAAAGCTTTTCCGATCTTGTTACAATAAAATCAGGCTGAATTCCCATAGAATTTAACATCTTTACCGAAAGTTGCGTCGGTTTTGTTTTTGGTTCTCCCAAATGAGGTGGGGTCGGAACATAACTTACATGTATATGAATTACATCCCCAGGTTTTTTTAAAGTGAGAATTCTTGATGCTTCATAATATAAAAC
>Ga0209542_10004312_pt1 | contig 29330 bp, 35 predicted proteins | sample RifCSPhighO2_01_FD_184028 | JGI IMG/M metagenome (GOLD analysis project Ga0209542, IMG submission 184028) | Soil microbial communities from Rifle, Colorado - Rifle CSP2_plank highO2_0.1 (SPAdes) (version 2) | ecosystem: Environmental > Terrestrial > Deep subsurface > Rock core/Sediment ... | reverse complement strand
TTTGAATGATGAATTAGACTTGATCCATAAAGTTTCCGGTACAATGAGAAGTGGAATTAAAGGAATAACATTGTCGAATACATCCCCTATCAATAATTACGCCCCCACAGGAATCTTTGGTCCTTTTAACACAAACTTCGTATCTTCCGGCTGGGCAGTAGATAACGATACTCCTATGCAATCTATTGATGTAGAGATGGTGCTGTATTCCCCTCTTGGAGAACGTGATGTTATTGTAACAATCAGAGCAAATGTTACCTCTAACCCAGGTTTCCCTTACCCAGGAGACCATAGATTCACCTTCACCGTTCCAGAATCGCTAAGAACTGGTGTGCATATCATCCACGCATACGCCATAGATGCGCAAACTGGTGAAAGAAAAGAATTAACTGGTTCACCGCAGATGACAGGAAACGTAAGTCTGCAACTTGCCGGAGAACCTGAGACTGTATATAATTGGACAATAGATCGTTGCAGACAAGAAGATATCCCTGACTTACCTACGCGTGTGTTCAGAGACGCACAGGGTAATCTGCAACTTTTTTCATCATTTTATATGTGGTATCGCGAAAGCGGTCCTAATTTTGATAATCTGACACGCAATTGCAACCCTGTATTTACTTCACACAATAATTCAGACCCAAGCCAATATGATGATTATGAATGGCTCTCAGCGACATATCGCACATCAGGAAACAACATTTATGCACTAATTCATGAAGAATATCATGGAGAGGATTTTGGTAATTGCCCGTCAGGAAATCAATACATGTGTTTGAGAATGTCTATCACGCAAGGAATGTCAACAGATGGTGGAAATACTTTTCAACACGCGCCAGCACCACAGCACCTAGTAGCTTCAGCGCCATACCAATATGATTCCGCTGGCGGTCCTTTTGGATATATGGTACCAAGTAATATCATCAAACACGCAGATGGAAACTATTACGCCTTTTTTAATATTCAAGGGGGGGGGACATTAGGTGAAGGAGAGCTTAAGGATGGTGTGTGTCTAGCGCGAACTGCAAGTCTTGAAAATCCGTCTTGGAGAGCATGGAATGGTTCAGAGTTTAGTGTGCGATTCATAAACCCTTATCTTGAATTAAATGTAGATTCAAAAGACTATGTATGCGAACCAATACGGTTTGGTTCTGGCAGTATTGCGCCACTCTATTCTGTACTCTTTAATAAAAATATTAGTAAATATGTCATGTCGACAATACGGGCAGGCATCTCTGGTGGCAAGACTGTTACCGGAGTCTATTATGCATTTTCAAATGATATTATCCACTGGACAGCGCCGCAACTTTTATGGGAAGTACCCAGGCCAGCTCAAAATCTTCCTCCGGGAGTTGAGGGGATATTGTATGGCACACTTATAGACCATAATAGCTCATCCATCAACTTTGAAACAATGGGTTCTGAAGCGTATTTTTATTATAAGGTACGGCATATGAGAAGTTCACAAGATAAGTTATATGACCGAGATTTAATGCGAAGACGCGTCATTATCAATTATTCATAATTCGGCTGGCAATAATAATGTGTGATGTTCAGATAAAATAATCTTATCTATATAATATAGCAAAGATATTAGTAATATACTTGTTACTTTTTTTAATTTGGCGTTTGCACATTGGTTTTTAGACAAGGGGGGGCGCGATAATTTTTGTAGAATACAATAAAATATATAAACTTCAAGTTTCAAATCATAATTTATGGCAGAAGTAATTCAATATATTGGAATGGATGATTTGGATGAAGATCAAAAACGGTTACTTGAGAAAATATCGGAAGAATATTACGATAAAATCAAGAGAAGGCTGCATAATGAAACATCTTTAAGCATACATTTAAAATGTTACAATAAAACTGGTTCAAGGTGTAAATATTCGATTCATGCAAAAGCTGTTGCTCCAACTAGGATATTTGTTTCTACAAAAGTAGCAGAATGGGATTTTGCAAAAGCTTTGCATATGGCACTTAAGGATTTAGAATCGATCATTCAGAAAGATTTGAAACAAGATGGTTCTAAAATTCGTATTGCTCGGCGGAAAGAAGCTTAAAAATAGGGTTTTATGTTTTTGAAATGCATCTTAATAAATTGGTTTGGATCTTTACCTGATTTTTTAAGCAGTTCCAAAGCTGATTTCACATGTGTTGAACCTTTAGGAATATCAAAACCTAACTTGTTACTTAAATCTCCTATCTGTGATAATGCTTCATCTCGCGCAATAATTGATGCGGCGGCAATTTCTACATATTTAGATTCACCCTTAGTTACAGCTATATCACCTACATTGCATCCGGGATATTTATCAACTACATGCGTGCCTGGACTTAGTTCGTCAGCTACTGTTTTATGCAGTTTATTCATAAGTTCAGTTTGATTATATTGATTATATTTTTCAGGATAAATATTTCTAATTGATACTTTAGCTATTTTTTTAATGTTTTGTGCCAGTAGCGGTATTGACGAATCTTTTAATTTTTTAGAGTCCATTACGCCAAGAATTTTAAGGTTTTCGCGAACAACATCATCTGCTTTTACACCTACAACAACAAGTCCGCCGAAAGTGTCTCCTTTCAATGATTCATCTGAACCAATAAATAATCCTGATTGAGAAACATATTCTATTTTTGTCGGTTCCTTAAATCCTTTAGCAATCATCAGGTCTCTATATCGCGACACATTTACATCTGAACCCTGAATAAGAAGTTTACCGGAAGTAAAAAGAATTGCAACGCATGAACCGCGTAAACGCATTATCTCGTACTTTGTTTTAGTCTTATCAAGTCCCAGGCCATGGTCAATCAATAATTTCATATCCTCTTTTTTCACGTTAAGAAATACGGTCATTTGGAATTTTAAAGAAATTATTCTTTATATGCTTTTCTTAAAATAATCCGTAGAAAGTCCGGTGCAAACTTTCATTTTCCTCAAATGTGCTTTATTGGCGGTATTCTACTCTAAAAGATCAGTATACAGACTTATCTTGGAATAATATTATGCTGATATATAGGGTAATATGATATATATACTTTACAGTAATATTTAAATATCCCACTTGTATTACTTTGAATATGAAACGAAAAATAAGCATTACTGTTGATGATCAGATACTTAGACAAATTGATAAAATAAGTGAGAGAAAAGGAATTAATAGATCTAGATATATCGAAATTTTATTAAAAAAAGATTTTGAAGATATCCCTGTTTTAATTTTAACAAGCAAAGGTAAAATTGGCGATTTATATAAAAGCCTGATAGAATTTAACGGCAAAAAATTAATTGATCATCAAATTAAGTATTTGAAAAGACAAGACTTTTTTAATATTAATGTTGCAACAGATTCTGAACCGGTAAAAGATTATGTAAAATTAAATTATAAAACTGTAAATGTTTTATTTGAGGAAGAACGATTAACCTCAAGCGGTTCAATCAAAAGATGGGGGAGTCAGCTGGGTAAAGAATTCCTTGTAATGCACGGGGATGTGTTAGCGGGAGTAGAATTGAAACAACTTGTTGCATTCCATAAAGAAAATAAAAGTGACATGACCCTGGTATTAAAAACAATGAACCCGTTTAATAAATATGGTGTTGCAGTCCTTGAAGGAAGCACCGTAAAAAAGTTTACTGAAAAACCCCAAAATTCAGATTCACATCTTTGTTTTACTGGCATCTCAATCTTTACCAGGCAAGCGCTGGATAAAATTGATGAAACTGAACATTATACAACCCAATTAAACAAGATTGATTATAAGCATGGTTACATATTTGAAGGATTCTGGAAACGTTTTGAAACTGAAGAAGATATAAAAAATAGTTTTTAATCTGTTTTACCAATCTAAATTCGGCTTAGTGTAATCAATTTTTTTACCTTCTAAAAACGGCAAATATTCAAATACGCCTAAATGATCAATCTTACTCTTCGGAATCCTTTTAGAACGCAGTAAAAGTTTACCCATATAATATGTCTCATTATCTGTTAGTAATGAAAAAGTAACAATTGGATCAACACCTGCAAATTCTTTTCGTTTCCCAAAAAATTCACAAATCCGTTTGATAGAATCGGTTTGGTGATCGTTATTGCATTCTGGATAAATTTCTGTATACATATATGATTTTAACTGGTCAAACTCTTTAGATAAAGGACCTTCTTCAAAAATTACATAACCTTTTGCCTTGCTCTCTTCAAGTAATGCTTTTATGGCGCTCATCTTTCTTTCTTCTGTTGTTTTTCCAAATTTAGCTGCAAAATCAGGCACATCCTTTTCTTCTAACTGTTCAGACCTTATGGCATCTTCCAAATCTGAAAAAAGGTATGCTATTTTGTCTGCATACATGACAACATTGTATTCTTGATGAATGTTTGGGTGTGATGTGTATGGACCACTACCCCGTGAATGTTGAAATATCCCTTCTAATGTTTCATGGGTCAGATTAAAACCCTGGCCGCGATTTTCTATCTCTTGGGCGATTATTACGCCGTATACATTATGCCTGAATTTAACATTTTCTCCTAATTTTTGAGCGCTGAGTTCTGTTAATGCCCTTTCGCCCAAATGACCATAAGGTACATGGCCAATATCATGTCCTGCTGCTATTGCCATGCATAATTCTTTATTTAATCCTAGCTGTTCAGAGATTATTAAAGAAAGATTAAGGACTTCATTGGTATGCACAAGTCTTGAACTTGTGTGGGGATTATCAGGTAAAGAGATTGCCTGTGTTTTGAATGCAAGTCTTCTAAATGCAGAACTTCTAGTTATCCTTATATAATCTTCTAAAAAAGGATTATTCATTTTAAGTTCTCCATTTTCAGGTTTTTTTCTCCTGCCTAAAATTAGTGTCATAAAACTTCTCACGTTCCTTGTTATATAAACATATATTAAATAGAATATCTATTTTTAATTAATTAATTTAACTTGTTTAAGTCTCTTAGAAAGTTACTTTTTTGCTAATCCTTGCCTAACACTCATCAAAGCATCAGGCACCATTGAAAGCGAATCAATCTTATTTTCAACTAAAAACTTTGCAAATTCAGGAATAGAAGCAGCTTCTCCACAGATGCCAATTTTACGTTTATTTCTCTTTGCAGCTTTTATAACGCGTATAACCATTTCTTTAACAGCAGGGTTTTGTTCATCATAAAGATGCGCAACTAATTCTGAATCACGATCTAAACCGAGAGTTAATTGTGTCAAATCATTCGTGCCAATACTAAATCCGTCAAACACTTTAGCAAATTCATCTGCAAGTATCACATTGGAAGGAATTTCACACATAACATAAATTTCAAGCTCATTTTTACCTTGTTTTAAACCATTTTTTCGCATGACTTCGATGACGTTTTTACCTTCTTCAGGGGTTCTGCAGAATGGTACCATAACTTTGACATTATTCAGCCCCATTTCGTCACGAACTTTTTTAATCGCTTTGCATTCTAAAGCAAAAGCTTTCTCAAATTTTTCGCTGTAATATCTTGACGCGCCCCTCCATCCAATCATGGGATTATCTTCTTTAGGCTCATACGCTTTTCCACCTATTAGGTTTGCATATTCATTTGATTTAAAATCCGAAAATCTTACAATTACATCGTTAGGATGGCAAGCAGCTGCCAGCATAGAAATGCCGGATGCAAGCTTATCAACAAAAAATTTAGTTTTATCTTTATATCCATAAGTTAAATTATCAATCTGTTCACGAATCTTTTTGTTTTGCGTTTTATAATTGATTAAGGCCAACGGATGTATCTTAATGAATGAGTTAATAATAAATTCTTCGCGGGCCAAACCAATGCCATCATTGGGGATCATTGCAGATGTAAATGCTAGTTCAGGGTTGGCAAGGTTCATCATTAATTTAACATCAGGTTTTTTTAGTTTACGTAAATCAGTTTTTTCAATTTTAAATTCCAACAAACCTGAATAAACATTGCCTTTTTCACCTTCTGCGCAAGACACTGTGACTTTTTCTCCATTTTTTAATATTTTAGTTGCTTTACCGCAACCAACCACGCACGGAACACCGAGTTCACGGGATACAATTGCAGCGTGACATGTTCTTCCGCCCCTGTTAGTGACAATTGCAGAAGCAACTTTCATGATAGGTTCCCAATCGGGATCGGTCATTTCAGTAACAAGAACCTGTCCTTTTCTAAAATTGTGGATATCAGATGCATTTTTTATAATATTAACTTTTCCTTCACCTATTTTTGAGCCAATAGCTATGCCTTGAATTAAAATTTTACTTTTTTGGTTTAATTTATAAGTTTCCAGAATTTCTAGATTTTTTTGGCTTTGAACTGTTTCTGGTCTTGCCTGCACAACGTATAATTTTCCGGTTTTACCATCTTTGGCCCATTCAATATCCATTGGCATGTTGTAATGTTTTTCAATTTCAACTGCCCATTTTGCAAGAATTAATATTTCATTATCCGATAATGTTAATTTTTTTTGATCTTCTTTGGATACATATATATTTTTAGTGCTTTTATTTCCTCCAATTTGATACACCATGCGTAAATGTTTGTTCCCTGCTTTTTTCATCAAAATCGGGCTATAACCTTTTGCAAGTGTAGGTTTATATACATAAAATTCGTCAGGATTGACTTTTCCTTGCACAATGTTTTCTCCTAATCCGTAAATCCCTGTGATGTATACAACATCTTTAAATCCTGAATCTGTGTCCAATGTAAATATTACTCCTGATGTTGCAAGATCTGAGCGCACCATTTTCTGTATGCCAATTGAAAGCGCAACTTTGAAATGATCAAATCCTTTATCAACTCTATAAGAAATTGCCCTATCAGTAAAAAGTGACGCAAAACATTTTTTACAAGATTCAATCAATGCATGTTCACCATTGATATTCAAATAGGTTTCTTGCTGTCCTGCAAAACTTGCGGTTGGTAAATCTTCGGCAGTTGCAGAGCTGCGTACCGCTACATCGGTAGTTCCTTCTTTTTTACATAATTTTAGGTATGCTGTGACTATTTCTTCTCTTAATTCCGGGGGAAATTCAGCTTTTTGGATTAATTTTCTTATTCTGGAACCAGCAGCAGCAAGACTTTTTGTGTCATGTATATTCATCTGTCCCAATATTTTTTTAATTTCTTCTCGAATTCCTGCATTTTTTATTACATACCTATAAGCATATGAGGTTATTGCAAATCCATTAGGTATGCGAATACCTTTTTTTGAAAGCAACCTGTACATTTCGCCAAGTGAGGCATTTTTTCCTCCAACATATGCAACATCTGTATTACCTAATTCTTCAAACCATAGAATAAAAGATTTATCTTTACTGACGCTCTTTTTTTTTTGTAACATGTTAATATTCTCACTGTAATTAAGTTTATATATATTGCGGTTTCATCGTGTTGTTCAGAGTGGTTTCATTATCAATAAGTATGCTCACATTAATTTAGATGAGCAAGAGTGTTCTTGCAGACTTTAAGTTTAGTTTTAGATATTGATATACAGACAATTGACTTTCTGGACAAGAACTGTTTCGTTGGTTTAGTCCATTCCCTGTATTTTACCATAGCTTTTATAAATAAACCTTCCAAAATACAAATTATGGAAACACTTTTCATAGAAGCAAGGTATACTGAGAGATTCAGGCTACCGAAAAGTCTGATTAATCTGTTGCCAAATACCGTAACATTAGTTACAACTATCCAGTTTCTTGATTCGCTGGAAGAAATAAAACTACAATTAGAACACGCGAACAAACGAGTTTTATTTTTTAAAGGAGAACATTCAAAATATCCCGGACAGGTTCTTGGCTGTTCTATGAATAAACAAGAAGATACAGAATTATTTTTATATATTGGGACTGGGGAATTTCATCCTAAAGCATTGTTATTAAAACAAAATAAGCCCGTATTTTCATTTAATCCGTTTACGCAACAGACCCATAAACTTGATGAACAAGATGTTAAACTTCTGAAAAATCGACAGAATGGAGCTATCTTAAAGTATAAAGTCAGCGAAAATATTGGGATTATAGTTTCAACTAAACCTGGACAGCACCATCTGAAAAAAGCCGAAGCGCTTAAACAAACTTTAATTTCAGACGGAAAAAATGCTTATATATTTATTACGAATACACTTAATTTTGAAGAGCTTGAAAATTTTCCGTTCATTGAATGCTGGGTTAACACGATGTGTCCGAGAATTGGATTTGACGACGTGAAACGGACAGAAAAAGTGTTAATAAATATTAACGAGATTTAGTGGCGATATTTAGTTCTACTTGGCAGTTACTACATTCTCCGACGGATGTCCGACGGGAAAAAGGGAAACATTTAAATATGAGTTTGGACTATATAATCAGGAGAACATAAAATTCTCATAGGGGTATATTACCACTCATTAATATATTATGGAGGCAAACTAAAATGGCTCAAAAAGTAGCAAAAGTAGGCGTAAAAAAAGAATCAGGATACCTTTACTTTGTTGATAGGCAAGGAGACATCTCTAGAGCAAAAATGGCTAGAGGGGGTCAAAGAAGGAAAGCAGCTAAAAGAGTAGTTAAAAGAAAAGTTGTAAGAAAGTCAGCAAGAAAAGTTACCAGAAGAAGATAAATTAATTATAATCTTCAAATCTTTTTTCTTTTTTTATTTATTTCTTTTAAGGAATTAAATTTTAATGAAAACAAAATTAGTTATATGAGATTTTCATCATTGCATATTTATGTTCTTACAATAGAATCACTGTACAAACTTTCATGCGCAAACTGAGAACCTATCCCTTTTCCAATATAAAAAGACTGTTCAGCAAATGTTTTAGAAAAAATGTCAAATATTGATTTTGATTTACTATAATAATTATAACTTATAGATGAAACATTTAATTCTTCTTTTAATAATTTCTCGAGCGTATATTTATCACCCAACACATCTATTAATCCGAGTTTTTTGGCTTCAACACCTATAAAATACATGCCGGTAGCAATATTCCTGACTTCAGATTCGGACAAGTTTCGATTTTTTGCAACAGCTGAAATAAAATAACCGTGTATTAAAGTTAATTGTTTTTCAATTAATAATTTTTCATCGTATTCTAATTTTTTGAATGGGCTTCCCACATCTTTGTATTTTCCTGCAACTAATCGGTTATATGTTACATTATAATTATTTAATAAGCCTGAAAAGTCTATATATGATGATATAACACCAATTGAACCGGTAATTGACATCTCATTTGCAATAATTTTGTTTGTTGCAGATGCAATCCAATAAGCTCCAGATGTACCAACATCCCTGATCAAAGAATAAGTCTTTTTTTTACTTCGTTGTATAGCATCAGCAATTTCTTTTGAAGCAACAGGTGATCCGCCCGGGCTGTTAATTTCAAATAATATTGCTTTAATATTTGAATTTTTATTTGCCATATCAATGTATTTAAGCACGTCATTTGATGCTGTTACTTCATCACCTAAAAAAGAATTAGATGGCTCTGTTAAAATTAAACCTGATAAAGGGATAACTGCAATATTTCCATCAACATTATAACCTCCGGATAAATCTTTGCTAATAAACCATGCGCCGATATTACTGAATATTGCCAATAAAGCTAAGAACAATGTCAAAAATATCCATTTATTACCCGAATTTATTTTAATATTGCTATTCATTGGTAAAACCCCGATGTTATTTCTTCAACAACATATACGCCAGCCAATTTTTGCATTAATCTTTGTTTTGAAGCTGAAAATATCAAGAAGATTGGATCGATTATCCATAATAATATAAATGGAAAAATTGGCATGAAAGTAATATTGCTTAAAATTAATTTAAATATGCTTATTTCTTTATTATCACTATATATCCAAAGATTAAATAACATCATTCCCAAAGTTTGTCTGAGTTTTAATTGTAAAATTGAAAAATACATTATTGATAAAATGGAGACAATAATAATTAATGTCGAAATTTGGGACAATAAGTCAGGATTGGACTCAAAAATTAAGTTTATTGAAGAGGGGTTAATGTTTGGTAAAATTAAACTATTTAAAATTTTTTTAAAAGGCGAAATTATAATTAAATCAATAATTAAAAAGTCAATTAAAAAAGCAAAAGTCCTTTTCCAATAGGAAGCCGGCATTAAAATTATATCTTTTTTTGGCAAATTTAATTTTTTTGTGAAGTTTGCTTTATTATTGCCTCTTTCATTTTTAATCATTTATATTATTATTAATAGAAAGGTATATAAATATTTACTTTTTAACCTATATTATGTCATATATTAAAAAAAATAATGCTCATACTGAAGAATTATCGCCTGAAGAAGAGTTTAGAAGAATCAAATTACCGCGGAATAAAGAAGTTTTTGGAATTGTTGATCAAAGGCTTGGCGGGAGCAGGGTGTCTGTAAGATGTTTAGATGGTAAAACCAGACTTTGCCGAATTCCAGGGAGGCTAAAAAAGAGTTTATGGGTCAGGGAAGCAGATTTAGTGCTTGTTGAACCATGGGAACTTGGCGGCGATGAAAGGGGCGATGTAATCTATAAGTATCGTAGAAACCAAGTAGATTTGATTAAAAAACGCGGTTTTCTTAAAGAGCTTGAGCAAGAAGAAGAATTCTAAATTATTTGTTTATTGTATCTAATTCATATTGTGTCTAATATCAAGTATCTAATTAATATTGTGTTTAATTCAAAGTATACTTGTCTGCTTAATCTATTGATAACAAATTGCGCGTAAAGTAAGTTACGCCATTAGTAAATGTTCTTTGTAATTATTAGCAATGATACCGCCCTTTTACTTCTATGTCTCTGAACTAATTTTGATTTCATTAAATCATTATTTGATTACCTTGAAAGCTAATTTACAGCACATAAATCAATATAAACAGAATTATTTTTTTTTTAATCATGGTAAAAGGTAGAAGCTTGCTTGCGCACTTAACATTATTAGTTTTTACGGCGATATTTACTATAAGAATAGTTTTTGGTTTATCTAGTCTTGAAAAGTTTATTAGAATAGGAACTTTTGTAATTATATGGTATGCTATGATGGCTGCAATTGTTGCGGGGTATAAATCAAAAAAAAATGCATATGCCGCTTTAACTTTGTTATACTCGTTAAATTTATTAAATTTAGCCTTAATGCCATCAATAATGGCTTATAAACCAATATCGTTCATTTTTGCAATATTATTATCATCAATTGGCATTATTGTTTCAGCCTTATACACTATCAAGAAAAAAATTAGGCGTATACAATTTCCTTTAGACCTTACAGGTATAACTGATCTTTTAAATGATAAAAAGGAAGAACCAATTAAAGAAATTATTCTTGAAGAACCCTCTATAGAAAAAACTGCAGAAAATGAGAAAGAAGTTGTTTCACAAATTATTAAATCTAAACTTAGAAGTATTAAAAAGACATTTAATCCTTCCCGATATATGGCATCTAAAACAGGGGAAAAGTTTCATTCACCCAAATGCAATTGGGCAAAGAAAATTAATATTAAAAACCTAATTTGGATTGATACGATTGAAGATGCCGAGCTAAAAGGATTTAAAAAATGCGAACTTTGCATTAAAGCAATTGATTAAATAAAAAATGATTAACCGCTTTTTTTTAAAAAATTATTATAATTCCAAGATCTATCGATTCGCAGAGCTGAACCATCCTCTGCTTTAATTATTAATTCAATTGCTGATTCTTCTTTATTAAAATTTCTTTCATGATAACTATATCCGCTCCAGGGTACATTTAACCGTTTAATTTTATCATATCTCGCAATTTTTGCAGACACGCGATCACCTGTTTCGACTGGAGAGTATCCTTCAAAAGATAAAGTCTTAACAACTATATTCTTTTTAGGGGTTACTTTTAATGTTAACTTTGGAAAAATACCTTTTTCAGTACAATAAATCTCAGAAATCACTCCATCAATAGTAAAATCTTCATTTACAACCAATTCACTCAAATCATTGGTTTTAGCCATGTTTAAAAGAAGGTGTGGGATACTTATATAGATTAACTCATGTTAATTATCTAACTAATTTATTATTTCAGTAGTTTAATCTCCGCGTATACTATGATAATTGCTTAAACACGTGAAGTTTAAAAATACTACAGCTTGCTGTGATTGGGATTTTTATTAAATTTTATATTAACTCCTCTGATCTCTGAACAATCTTTCAACTTGTTTAATGCTAGAAACGTCTTCAACCGGTTTATCTGGCCTCATCCTAATGACTCTAGGAAATCTTAATGCAAATCCAGAGCTATATGTTGATGATTTTTGGATTTCTTCAAAATTGACTTCTATAATTATTTGTGGTTCAACCATTATATGCTTGCCTTGATCTTCACGGATTAGCGGTTTTAACAATTTAGTTAGTTCTATAAATGAAAGCCCCTCCTCACTTTTTTCTTTTATGCCGGTTCCAACTTTACCTATCTCTAAAAATACATTCCCTGAACGACAAGCTAGATCAAATGATGATAACCATTCACCTCGTTTACCCTCGCCCCATGTAGCCCCTATAATAATCAAGTCAAGTGATTCCATTACAGGTTTAACTTTAAATGCATGGCCGATTCTTGAACCTGGCTTATATGGCGCATCTAATCTTTTTACCATTACTCCTTCATGACCTTCTCTTAATGCTTGCTGATAAAATTTGTTAGCCTCATCAATGTCATCAGTAACAATCTGTTCAGCAAGATAAATTTGATATTTAACAGGTTTAATTATTAGTTCCAGGGAATTTCTCCGTTCTTTGAACGATTTTTTAAGATAATTTTCTCCGTCAAGTTCCATAACGTCAAATACATAAAGTTCAACTGGCAACTTTTTAATCATTTCTGCAATGTTATGTTTTCTTTTTATTCTTTGCGAAATGTGCTGAAAAGACAATTTCATGTTGGTTTTAGGGTCAATACTTACAATTTCTCCGTCTAAAATAAAATCATGCGATTTAACATGTGTTTTAACTACTTCGACAACGTCTGGAAACTGTATAGTTACATCTTCCAATTTTCTAGTGAATAATTTTATATCGTTGCCATTGCGATGCACTTGAATTCTAAATCCATCGTATTTGTGCTCAATTGCCGCAGGTTTACCTGCTTGTTTCATTGCATCTTTCATATCTTTAGCTTTTGGGAATAACATCGCTTTTAGGGGGGTTCCGGGCACTAAACCTATTTTCATTAAATAATCCAGACTGCCGGCTTTACACCTTGATGCAACAACTCCATAATCATTAGTAAGTTCAATTGCCTGTTCAACTTTTTCGTTAAGCCAGTTATATATCTCTCTACCGGCCTTTTCATCTTTAGCAACTATAAAAGAATATTCTTGCAAATTTTTAACTTTTTCAACATCTTCTAAAGAGGATGCTTTAAGTATTTTTCCAGAAATTTTAATTTCTTCTTTCAGGTCAATGTTCGCAGAACACTCAAGACATTTATCAATATGCGGCATTACTTTACCGCAATTATTGCATTTTACAAATATGGGTGCAACTGGCGGATAATATGCCCAAACAATTGCATCTTTTAACACTCCTTCCTTTACACCAACGCGTAAATCTTCCAGAACTGTTCTAATTATATATTTAGCTTCAATTGATGAGGCATTACCAAGCAGTTCAGCTAATAATTTGATTTTCATATCTGAAGAACCTGGGCCTTCAAGTTCAGCAAGTTTTTTAAGATTTTCAAACACTTTCCGTATTGTTAATGGTTGAGAAAAGAATGTTTGCTGTTTTTTATTTTTACAAAGTTCTTCAGCAGTTTCGCCTAAATCTCCCCGGTTTTTCCATTCTTTTTCAATTTGAGTTTCGTCTAATCCCGTTGCTACCATTATAGCTTTTACAGCCATTTTTGTTGCAACTCCAATTTTGCGTTCATCATACTGTGGAAAAATTTTTCCTTGCATAAGCAACACAATGGTTTCAAGTTCAGAGTTTGGCGCTTTTTTTAATAATTGCGCAAGGATATACGTTTTATCAAGCCGTTTAGAAGCAGCTTCTATTTTTTGGTAATATTCAGTTAAATCCTTATATTTCATATAAAGAATGAGTGGTTATTAATATATAAAACTGCCCTAATTTTTGCCAGTATTTACCAGCATGAAAATTATTTGATGTAAACGGCATTATTTGTTTACATTATACAAAACTTTAAATAAACTTTAAACTAAGTCAGGTTTGATTATATTTTAAAACGGAATAAATTAAAACTTGATAAAAATTTTGGAAAGTGATAAATAAATGATAGAACGGGCATTAATATCAGTTTCAGAGAAACAAGGATTAGATTGTTTAATACATGGCTTATTCATAATCAATCCCTATATTGAAATTATTTCATTTGGTGATACTGAAAAAGCAATTAGAGAGATTGTTGGCACTGAAAAGCATTTTGAAGAGAATCATTGGATACAGGGAGATAAATATAAACAAGATCAGATTATTAATGTTTATGACTTTACGGATTTGGGCGAAATGTTAATGGGGAGAGTAAAGACCCTGCACCCCCAAATTCATGGCGGAATATCATATCTGAAAAATATTGACGCTGAAGAAGCTAAAATAAATGGAATAGTTCCAATTGATTTAGTTGTTTGTAACTTTTCTCTACTTACACAAACATCGGTAAATCATGATACATTGGAAGAATTTATTGAAAATTTTGATATTGGCGGTCCTGCAATGATAATGGGCTCTGTTATGAATTATAAAAAAGTTATTGTTGTTGTTGATCATAAGGATTACTCAATGATAATTGACGAACTAAAACTAGGTTATGGCGAATTAAACAGTAAATCTAAAGAAATGCTTGCAATAAAAGCAGTTAAATATGTTGCAGATTATTGGAGCCTGAATACCGAAAAATGAGTGAAATCCTAAAATCGCTTACTCCTCGCTTCCGTTGGTTGCTCCGCAGCAAGTTAGGGGGTATTCGGTGATTTTTCAAAACCTATTTTTGGTTATTATTCGCTGAATCATTGCAAGCTACGGGTTAGACTCTGTGAGTAATAAATGGATAAATATTAAGGAAAATTGAAAAAAATATTATAGTTTAGTGAATATTGATGAGTGATAAGCTAAAATTAGGAATTTTAACATCTGGAAACCAGAGTAATGCTAGATTAATCATTAAGGCTTGTCTTGAAGATAGAATAAATGCAGATGTCCCTATTATTATAAGTGATGATGCTAATAGTGGGGCAAGTGATGATGTTAATAGTGAGGCAATTGACAAAGTAAGTGAATCAAACCAAAATCAAGCAATCTCTTCCAAAAATTCAGTCTTGCAGCAAAATTTATTAAGTTTAATTGCCGGAGAAAGAAGGTTATCAGATGAATCTGATATTTTACAAGAAATGGTTAATTCTAAAATTGATTTAATTGTTCTTGTAGGGTATGTGAGAAAATTGACACCTGAATTTTTTAATTTGTACAATAATAAAATAGTAGATTTATTCCCGGCCGATACAAGAAAATATCAGGGGTTAAATGCTTATGAATGGGCGTGGTTAAATAAATTAAATGCAACTTGCGCAACTGTGTATTTTGTTGAATCTTTAAATAACACGGGCCCAATAATTTTACAAGCGCCAATTCAAATTAAACCTGAATACGGAAGTTTGGAAGAATTTAAAAATGTCGGCTTTGAAGTAGAGCATAAACTTTATCCTTTAGCATTGCAAATGCTTGTGAACGGTCAAATTGAATTAATCGGCGATAAAGTAAACCTCTTGAATAATGAAGGCGATTCAGTTCATAAAGGCATAACTTTAAGGGGTGTAATTGAACGAATATCAAAAGAGGATTTAATCTTTGTCAAATATAGAACTGATTTGAACCATTTAAAAGTTTCAAAATTGGCCAATTCTAAAACAGAAATAGTATATCAGGCATCCTTTGGTTATGAAAGCCACAAATTTTTGCATTTTACTTCGTTGATGGGCCAAGTTCAAGATGTTAGAGACAAAGGATACCAATGTGAACTTAATTTTGATGGGATGAGGTTTGCATAGTTATTCTTTTTAGGTTCATTCGAAATTATCACTTCGTTCTTTATTGTCAAATTAGTATTTACATCATCCACCAAAAAGGCAAGAAATTTCTTGCTAGAATCTAAGTTAAATGATATACTAATATCCAGACAATTACCCTTCCGGATTAACTCTCTTTTTAGTTAGTTATATAATATTCCAAATCATATAAGTACCGAGTGCCATTAAAAATAGCCCTATAACTAATCTCATCAAACCCCTGTGCTTTTTTCTCCATTTTTCCATTGCTTTAGAACTTTTGCCCCAGTACACTAGACCAATGATTACAAACAATGGTAAAATGAATATTAGGTTATATAATAACATTAAAGGAATTCCGTCGGTATAATTACCTGCGCTTAGTAAACCAATAACTGCAAGATAAGGTGCGCCTGTACAGGGTAACTCAACAAATACTACAAATATCCCTAATAATGCGGAAGATGCCATGCTTAATTTAGGATAATTTTTTTCTAAGTTTTTCATAAAATTAAGGTATTTTTTTAATCTTTCAGAACCGCCTGGTAACATTTCTAAAGTAAACCCGCGCCCATACCAAAAAAAATCTTTAATTTCAAGTAATCCTGCCCCAATTGCAATTAAAGCAGCGAACCAATAAAATGGTTTGGATAACCCTGAAGTATATGTGATAGTGAATATGCCTAAACCTATTAGCAAATAAGTAATGTAAACTGAAGCAGTATATATTAAACCTGAAATTAACATTTTAACCTTACTTTTAAAAACTTTGGTCATGTAAGCAAGTAAGAAAATAAGTACACCGAACACACATGGATTTATACTATCAAGTAATGCTGCACTCACTAACAAACCAAGTGTAAGTTCAGCCATCATATTCACATCCTGCAAATTCTGCTAATGATTTTGCGGTCATAAATCCAACAAATCGTTTAGTTTCTACATTATTTTTTTCAAGTATCCATGTTGGTGTTCCAGTTATGCTTTTTTCAAGACATAAAGCTGTTTGCGGATTTTCACCTCTCGGGTGGCACTCAATTTCATTGATATATTGAAAAGAATTCCCTAAATATTCTCTTTGTTTTTTACATACTGCGCAAGTAAAAGAGCTATACATACTAACCCCGTTTACAGTCACGCATTTTGTAAGATTGTCATAGTTTATCTGTTCTTTTTCAGGTAAATTAAAATAGATTAAAGGAATTAAGTTTAATATAATAATTAAAACTATCCATGATTTTGCGGATTTTTGAAATTCATCAAGGCTTAATTTTTTACCGGTTTTAAACAAGATTATTGAAATAATCAGATTAGTAACAATTATAATATGCACGACAGTACAAAACGGACAAATTGCGCCAAGTATAAATTCGGCCCATATTAAATAAAATACAGACCCTAAGCCTACAATATTCCAAAGTAAAATTCCTATGTGCAGCACCCCTTCTTTATTTAAAGCTCGCCACGACATTAAAATTAAAACAATAAACCAGATAACCCCGAAGATTGCAACCGGCACATTAAACATTTCAGAATATTGGCTGGTGTTTACTTCAGAACATGATATAGTTGCACTTATATCGCAAATTGATCCTTCAGTAACATCTGCAAAATGGCCAAAAACTAAATAGATTGATATAATTAAACCTATTAAACTTAACCCGATAAGCCACTTATACAAATTTGTTCTAGTTTTTTCCTTCATTCTAAAAATGTATACTTTTTAACTAATTTTGTTTTTGACCACCATTTACCCAACCCGCAGCAATGTCCTGGTTTAACAAATGTTAAACCAATAAAAACTAATGCATAAACAATATGTTCATCAATGAAGGGGTTATTTTTAGGTGGTAACAAAGCTGACCACATTAATAACATTAATAATGCGCCGGAGTAACCAGCAATTTTTACACCAATTCCAAGTAATAAAGATAATCCTATTAAAAATAGACCTGCCATAAATAATACAGCAACAATTTGACTCGAAGAAATATTATTATAAAAAAATGCTAATGGCCCGTGCACACCCCACTGTAAAAATCCAGTTGTTGGTAAAACCCCATCAATCCATGCTTTGCCTGGCTGAGTTGAAAAACCTAGCCCAAACAATTTATCAAAAAATGCCCATAACAAAATAAAAGACATTGTGAATCGTAATAATATCCATATGTTTTGTTCTTTTTTCATATTAATATCTCTTTAGCAAAATTCGCAAACGTGCGTTTTTTCTTTTGCAACTTTTTTTTTAACTGTTTTTTTTACAGATTTATTTACTGTTTTGGTTTTAGGACTTGTCATTATATTAATCAGGGTAATAATTATTTATATATTTATCTAAACCGGGGTTAACCCAGAATTATCACTTCGTTATTCGTTGTCGAATTAGTATGCTCTAAATATACTCTAAAGCAAGAATATTCTTGTTAAAATTAAGTAAAGAATGACATACTAAAATAGGGACAACGACCATTCCGGATGAACCCTAAATGGGGTAATACTTTAGCAAAATAAAGTTTTAACACAAAAGTAACATTAATGCGGTTTAGTTCACAAAAGTTAACGTCATTCCGTGCAGTGTTATAGCGAGTGTGCTAAATATTCAAACAATTAAAGTTATCAAAATGCAAAATATCAAGCACACTTGCTTATTACGAAAAGCATTCAAATGTACAATCATTTAATGCTTTGAGTATAGTGCATTTGTCAGCACAGCAACCTCTGGTTGCTCTATTTTGGGGGTTTCTAAATGGCGGATTAGGAAATTTGTTTCAAAAAGTTAAAGTATTACGAAATGAGTATCTATTTAAAAACAAAAAAAGATTATACGAATCTATTGTATAACCAACCAAAAACGTATGCGCTAACAAAGCCCCAAACCGTTGCTTCTGCCATCCCAGCTAAAACTCCGGTAACACTTGCATTAAAAAACATATGCCACTTAGCCATTGCTTCTGCTGCTCCAACATAGATGCCCAAATTCCAGCCAATGCCTACTAATAACATACAAACTGCTGAAAGTGTTGCTCCTGCATAACCAAGCGCTAATGAATTTAATTCGTTATTTGCCATTTGATCTACCTCCAAAATTGATTATAAAGTAATATTCCGCCGGCTCCTAAATTCAGTACTGCGTGACCCATTATTTGTGATTCAGGTAATCCGATTACTAACATATACACATGTGTAAAGAAAATTATACCATAACCTATTATTGCAAAATAATCCATATTTCTCTCCTCCTTGTTTATCCAAAAGTTAACATTTTATCACTTTTTTCAATCAATGCCAGCAATTCCCCCAAATTTGAAGAAGGACATACTTTGGATGCCTTTTTTTTTCTTGAGACCAGGCAAGTTCCACATGACTTAATCAACCCTCTATTCTCAACAAAAATCTTAATCTGTTCTTTTACATTAAATTTTTTGCTTTTGCAGTCTTCAGCTTCTACGCCTTCTCCTAAAAAAAAAATGTTAGTGGTATTATTGTTTTTTAAAGCTGCATTTCCCAATCTTAATGCATTCCAAACTTTTTCTGGATCTTTTGTATTTATTATTATTCCCAGTTTCATTGTAGTTATGAATCAAAATAGTAGCCCATCACTTTAAGTATGGGCGTGATAAATCTATCTTTATTTTCTCCTATTTTTTTTATTGCCCATCAGCCATTTATAAGTTGACCAAAATACTAATGCAAATACAAATGCTACTAGCCCAACCCATACCAAACCGTATAAACCCATTCCAAAATTACCCATCATTCCGTAATTTCCGTTAAAGCCCATCATTGAACAACCAGAACTGAAATCAGCCATGACTGATGGCACTGCTAATGCTCCGCTTAATAAATAACTTAATTTTTTCATTTTATATTTCCTCCTTTTAAATGACTCTAATAATAGCCACATTTTGTATTATCTTTTTTTTAAAAATCAAAACAATTCTTAATTTATCAATTATCATTTGATAATTCAATATTTAAATCTTTTGCCATTTTATACGTGCATAGCTAATGCCTATCCGTGAAGTTGTTTATTTTACAATATATGTAAGCTTGGCTTACTATATAGTGTTAGATACACAACATAACTGACAAAAGCTATGCACATACGTCAATTTATTCACCACGTACTGAATTAGCGATTAGTTCAATATTGCAGGCATGATGTTCTTTGCAATAAGCATCGCATTTTTCAGCCAATTTTTTATTTTCGTAAAATAATTTACATTCTTCACATTGGAAAAGTATTTTCTTTTCTTTCTTATTTTTTTTGACCATTTTTACAATCTTTATTGGTAATACTTTAGCTTTCTGAAGCAATTGAACAAAGTTAGCGTCAGTTCGCATATTAAATTATGAATATAAGGTAACCAGAGGTTACTACATGTTCAGAATAATAATGCTTCACGGAAGAGACGCTAACTTTTATGTTAAAGCTTTATTTTGCTAAACAATTACCTTTATTGTTTCCCAATTATTTTTTAATTTTAGTGGTTTTTATTGTTTATGCTGAACAAACTATGCAGTCCGCACCATGCAGTGAAACTTTCTATTAAAGCAATCCATCCTACTATCGCTATAAGCCAATTCACAAAAACAACGCTGTATTGCGGAGCCCAAGGGCCAAGCCACCAAAATGCCAGTGCAAATCGTAAGATTCGGTCTAATTTACCTAAATTTGATTTCATTATTTTTACCTCTTTTTATTTTATAATTACCTAAACCATTCCGGATGCATAACCAGGAACATAAGGCCGGTTGCAAGTATAAATGTAATGGCAGTTAGTATTTTTTTATTTTTGTCATTCAATGACACTTACCTCCTTTTGAATCATGATTATGCATTGAACCCATCATCCATAAATGGCTGCCAATGCAGATTGCTAATGCTGTCCATACAAGCCAACTTGAACGGATATCAAATACATAAATTAATATCGCTAAAATAAGAAACGGCAAAATACAGGTAAGCGTCATTAAAAGCCAATGATTTTCTTTAATTTTTTGCAGCAAACTCATTAGTGTTACCTCCATATTTTGTCCTGTTCATCTTAGTGACCGCCGCAACAGCCGCCCTTTTTTTTATCGTTTTTATTTTTTTCTTCAGATTTTGAAGATTTTTTTCTTAAAAAATCAAATACCATTTTTCGTTCACCTTTTAGTTTTAATTTTTGTTTGATAACTTCTCATTAATAATGAATTGCTTAACACTGATACAGATGAAAATGCCATTGCTGCACCTGCGATTATAGGGCTTAACAGCCACCCAGTCCACGGATAAAACACGCCCGCCGCCAATGGGATTCCCGCCACATTATAAAAAAATGCCCAAAATAAATTTTGTTTAATCTTTTTCATAGTATATCTGCTGAGATCCATTGCAGTTACAACATCCCGAAGATCCTCTTTGATAAGAACAATATCTCCTGATTCAATTGCAACATCTGTGCCAGAACCAATTGCAATACCTATATTAGCCTGTGTTAATGCCGGAGCATCATTAATTCCGTCACCAACCATTGCAACTTTGTTATTTTTTGCCTGCAATTTTTTGATTTCATTGGCTTTATCCTCTGGTAACACTTCTGCCAAAACTATATCAATACCCAGTTGTTTAGCAATTGCTTCACCAGTTCTTTTATTATCGCCAGTCATCATTACAACTTTAATTCCCAAATTGTGCAGTTCTTTTACCGCTTCTTTGGAATATTCTTTGACAGTATCAGCGACAGCGACAATTCCGGCAATTTTATTGTCAAGTGAAATTATCATTGCAGTTTTTCCTTGGAGTTCATATGTCTGCAATTTTTCTTCTACATTATTAATATTAATTTTATTGTCTTTGAACAAGTATCTATTGCCTAATAATATTTTTTTGCCCCCGAATTCCGCACTGATGCCTTTGCCAGTGTAAGACTTAAATTTGTTAGCATCGCCAATCTTTAACTTTCTTTTCATTGCGCCATTCACAATTGCTTCTCCCAGCGGATGTTCAGAATTTTTTTCAGCAATTGCGGCATATTTTAATATACTATCTTCTTGACCTTTTTCTAAAGAATAAACATCAGTGACTTCCGGTTTTCCTTTTGTCAAAGTGCCAGTTTTATCAAATACAATCGTATCTAATTTATGGGTAATCTGCAAGGCTTCAGCATTTTTGTATAATATTCCGTGTTCAGCTCCTTTTCCTGTACCAACCATGATAGCAGTGGGTGTCGCCAAACCCAGCGCGCAAGGGCATGCAATTATTAGAACAGCGACAAATATTGTCAATGCAAAAGTAAAACCAAACCCTAATAAATACCATGTAATCGAGGAAATGATTGCAAGTGTTACTACTGCTGGTACAAAATAAGCAGAGATTGTATCCGCAAGTTTTTGTATCGGCGCTTTGCTTCCCTGGGCTTCTTCAACGAGTTTGATTATTTGCGCAAGCGCAGTATCTTTTCCTACTTTTTCTGCCCTGAATCTAAAACTTCCAGTCTTGTTAATTGTTGCTCCAATCACTTTATTTCCAGTTGTTTTTTCAACGGGGATTGATTCACCTGAAATCATGCTTTCATCAACTGATGAATACCCGCTTACAACTATTCCATCGACTGGAATTTTTTGTCCGGGTTTAACAAGAACAATATCTCCGACTTTAACTTCTTCAATTGGAATTTTAATCTCTTTACCTGCTCTTATTACGACGGCAATTCTTGCCTGCAATCCGATCAGTTTTTTAATTGCTGCGCTTGTTTTGCCTTTTGCAATTGCTTCAAGGTATCTTCCCACTAAAATAAACGCGATTAACAAGCCTGCAACTTCGAAATAAATGTCTTTTGCTCCGAAACTTGTTGAGCCAAAATAAATGTTCAATAGCGCAAATATACTATATGCATATGCGCTTCCTGTGCCAATTGCTACCAATGTGTCCATATTCGCTGTCTTGGCTTTTATTACTGCTGTGAATCCTCTGGTAAAAAACTGTGAACCTGCAATCATTATTATTGATGCGAATATAAATTGTATTGATGCGGAAGTTAAAATGTTCCAGCCAGGCATTGGCAACCTTATAATATGGCCCATTGCAAAATATAGCAATGGCAAACCCAAAACAACAGATATAGTTACGCGTATTCTTAATGAATTAATCTCTTTTTCCCGGGCTTCTTTCTCTGCATCTTTAAAATCGGCTTTTTCATCAATAGGTTTATAACCTACATTTGTAATCTGTTCTTTTATCTCTTCTACAGTTATTATTGAAGGTTCGTATTCAATAACGGCTTTTTGCGTAACCAATAATTCTTTAGATGTTATCCCGTTAAGTTTATCTAATGCTTTTTTTACAATGTTTACACAATGAGGATTATCCATACCAATTATTTTTAACTTTAATATGTTGCTTTTTCCATTCTCTTTGATAATGTTATAACCTGCATTTATAATTGCATCTTCAAGTTCAGTTCTATTTGTGGTTTCGGGGTTGTATTCAATATATGCTTTTTCAGCTGCGAAGTTTATTTCAGCCCTGTTTACACCGTTAACTTTTTTTAAAGAGCTTTCAATGGTTCCTGCGCATGATACGCAGCTCATTCCAGTTATTTTGATAGAAATCTTTTCTTTGCCTAATTTAGATGTTTTTACTTCATTTTTTGTTACTGCATTTTTTCCTTCAAATTCATCTTTACAGTTTTTTGAACAGAAATAATAAGTTTTATCTTTTTTCCTGCTAATTAATCCTTTAATTTTTGCTTTTTTAACATCTACACTCATCCCGCATATAGGATCTTTTACCATTTGAATAACCTCTCATTAATTTTTGGAATGCCTTCGATTGTTACAGCGAAACTATTTATTTCTTTTTCAAGATTAAAAACAAGTTCGCCATTTGCATGATGTCCGCTTAATTTTGGCGCAGATACAGGAGATATTTTTTTATTTTCATAGACTAATTTAATTATTTTCATTAAATCAAACTGGCTTAAGTCTACAGAGTGGGTATTGGCAGCAATTTGAATCTTGATTACGCTGCCATCAACAACCGGCGTTAAACTAATCTCTACATCTCCCTCACCAGTTGTTCCAGTTAAAACTGGCGCAAAACCCGAATAACCATTTAAATCGTTATTTTTTATATTTGGCGCAACTTTAGCATTTGCGTCATTAACGTTCGTATCATTTTCCCAAAAAGTGTAAATTCCCCCAATTACAAGAAAGGCAATTACGCCATATACTAAATAATTTTCAAAGTCAGTCATTTGTTCTTCTCCTTAATTTATTGTTAAAATATCCATAAGCTCCAATCAATACTAAACTTGCGCCAATCAACCAGAAATATTTTATAGCGCTTTGGACTGGCTGAAACGGCACACTCGCTATAATTAATCCTGAATTAAAGTATAATTGAGTTTTAGAGATACATTTTTTATTTAAATAAAATCCTATGCTAAGCATTAGCAAGATAAACGCAAATGTCCATACCGGTACTGCTATTTTGGTTAAGAATTCAAAAGGCATTATCGTTAATGTTATGCCCAGAACTGCAAGCGCGCTCATAATAGCTAAACATACGTTATGGCATACTTGCCATGAACTTAATAAGCTTGTTATTCCTGAAAATGATCCCAGATGTCCAATTATTTTTTCTTTAATGTTCTTAATCATTTTTATTTAAAATGGGAAATTGCATCTCTCAACATACACCAGCAAAAATTGTTTGAGAGAGAGTATATCCTTTCTTTCCCTTGTTTTGTTGATTCGACTATGTCTAAATTGCGCAAATAATTTAATTGGTGAGATATTCCTGATAAGGTTACTTTGCCCTCACCTACAAATTTGTGTATGTCAGTTACGCTCTTTTTTCCTTCTTTAAGCCCTATTACAATTTTTAGTCTTGTTTCGTCGCTTAGGGCTGAAAAAAAGCCCATTATTTTTGGATTTACATTCATTTTATCATTTGAATAACTATTCATATATTTAAATATTGCGATTTTAAAGTGTTATAGTTTTAATAATCTTTTGACAATAAGTACGTTTAATATTCCAGTTATACTAAGCTGCAATAATGGTGAAATACCTAAGCCTAAAACAGTTGGCATTAACGCATTATAATGCCATTTGTGCCGAAGATATAAGGCATCAAATTCAATGATTGCCGCAATTACTACCCCAACAAAAGCGAATAAATAAATCCCGGCATTTTCAAGTTTTTTCATCCAAAACAAATCTTTTAAAATCAGTGAAATTATTAAATAAATAATTACAATCAGTAATCCGTCGATTGTTGAAACATAACTCATCATTATAAAATAATCATAAACTGGAATGTTATGTCCCTCATATAATAATACTGCATGAATGGATTCCCAAATAAAATTAAGTAAATAACTTGAAACAAATAAAATTCCTAATATTTTACTAAATATTCTTATTTTTTCGTTATTCATTTTATTTTTTCTTTTTCATTAGTTTAAGTTCATCGTGGCTATAATTAATTTCTTTTCCGTCATTAAATGTTTTTCTGAATAGTTTGCCGTATTTTGAGTTAGCGATTGTTTTTATAAATCTTGACTGAAGTTGTTGGTCCGCGGCTAACCGTTCCGCAGGCGGCAAATGGATTATGATATCTAAAAATTTACGGATTACTTGATTATTCATAGATGAAAAATTATCATATAGATAATTTTGAAGTTTTCCTTGATTAATCGCTTCTAATACAATTCTTTCAAAAGTATCTTTTGGCACCGGGTACAGTTTTTTCTTTCGATAAAGTTTTATGCTTTTTTGAGGGCAAAATCTGCCGCAAATGCCGCAACCTATACATTTGACAGGGTCAACTCTGGCCCGTTTTTTCCCATTAATAATATTTAGGCTTATTGCTCCAACCGGGCACTTTTTTACACAGGTTCCGCAAGCAATGCAATTTCCTTTATTTATTGAAACAAAATTATTTGTCACATATTCTCTTGGTCCAAATTTTTGGTATATTCCCAACGCTTCACAGCAACATGAACAACAGTTGCATATCCAATTAATCCCTTCCTGTATGTTGTCGCCTATCTGAACAAGCCCGAGAGCCATACATTTATTAATTATTTCATGCGCTTGTTTTTTAGATATTTCTTTACTAATTCCATGTTTCAATAAACTTTCTGCTACTTTATTAAAACTTAAACAAACCATCTGCGGAGCATTGCATGCTTTGCCTAAATGTTCCATTTTATGCCGACAGTAACATCTTGCAACCGTGATACACGAAGCCGTATTAATTATGTGTTTGGTTTTTTCATAATCCAATATCACGCTTTTTTTTTCAATACTCTCTTCTTCAGGAAATACTCGCAATACTGGGGGATTATTTCCATACAACATCTGCATGTAATCATTCTCTTTGTTCAGATATTGGTAAAATAATTCAGATAAAAGCTTAGTATTGAATTTGCCGTCTGTACGCATTAAAGCGAATTCAAAAAACCCTGCCATCGTTGGCGCCATAAAATAGGTGTGGGAATTTTTATTTTTAAAGTCTAATAATATTCCTTTGTCAGCCAGCTTGTTAAGAATTTTTTTAGTTTCAGGTTTTGGTTTATTTAAGATGATTGAGGCATCTTCTGCAGTAAACAATTTCAATGGCAGCAAAGAAGCATATTCAGCCTCTTTTTTAGTAAACAAGACTTCTAAAATTTTGTATATTGTTTCAGATTTTGGCGCGCCTTGCACAGCCATGTCCAATCTTTTTTGCAAGCTTAAATAATCTTTTGCAATAATATGTCCCATTAATTAATTGAGCAGTTATTCAAGTATTTAAATTTTATGTAATCATTAATTTACCATTCATCCCTGCTTCGGAATGACCAGGTACCTGGCAATAGAATTGAAACACTCCTTTTGTGTCAGCTACAAATTCAACCATTTTAACTTCACCTGGTTTTAATATCTCGTGTATATTAAAAACATCAATATCAAAAGCGTGTGTAATATCTTTATTAATTATCTCTAAGATGATTTTGTCGCCTTTTTTAGCCATTAATGTTGAAGGTGAGAAACCCATGCTAAATGCGTCCATCTTGATTATCTCACCAGAGACAACTTGATATATATCTTCACCCATCCCATCCGGCGCTTGAGGTATTAACATAAACAACCATAATAAAGCAATCCCTATAATTAAAATAGCATGTGGCAACATTTCTATATATTTTTTAGCCCTTTCATGCAAAACGTCAAGACTCCATAATCCACCTAAAAGGATTACGCTATATTTAATAATTGAAAGTAATGATTGATTAACATTTAACCATGGGTTAAGGAACCCTATAATAATAGTGTATGATAAAATTGCAAATGTTAAGGGCAAATAAACATAACCATCATCCTTCAAATTGTCCTTAAATTGTTTGCCGTTAATTTTAGAACTAATGAAAGTTATTATATAATAAATTATAAAGAATAACAAAATTGCAATCACTAAATCTGAAACTCTTAACAAATTTCCGGTTAAACCCAAGTTTAATATTCTATAAAATTTAGTGCCAGCCGTAGTAAGAGTTGTTGTAAATGCGAGTAATGCAATTATAAATAAAGACTCGGCTAATTTAAATTTTACGCTACGTGTAAGCTCTTCAGTAGGTGACACGAATTGGAGGTTTGCAGAGTCGTATGGACAATTTTTTATACAGTTAGTGCACAATAAACAATTTTGATTTGTATCTAATTCTGGGATGTAATTATATAAGGGACAGGGTTCAACTTTTCCGCCGCCTAAACAGGGTTTATCGCGGCAAGTTCGGCATATTTTTTTTTTAACTCTTACACCAATAAACGAGAGTCTGCTGAATATGCCCAAAATTGCGCCAATCGGACAAACAATATTACAAAAACTATGTCGTTGAAATAATAATCCCATTATAAAAGCCAGCAAAAACAAGAATATAAAAACAATTAGTGTTATTTGTGTTGACAAAAACATTCCAGATACTTGTTCAAATATTATAACTAAGAAAAATAAAATGTATGCAATAAATTCCCATTTTACAAAATTAATTGTTTTACCTTTTCGTAATTTGTTGCCGTATTGATTTACGAGACTTAACGGGCAAAGAAAACCGCACCATGCTCTTGCGCTAAACAATAGGGTAATATAAAGCATTGGCCACCAAAGTGTCCAAACTATAAACATCGCAATTTTACTCCCTGTGCTTGTGAATAGCAAATAAGAGAGGTAAAAGAAAAAAATTAAACCAATTATCCTTGTGATATTTGGAAACCATGACTTTCTTAGGAACTTGTTAATCATATTATTTTACTAATTCTTCCTCAATTATTTGTTTAAATAATTCAAATGGTTGCGACCCTGAAAATAAGATACCATTAGCAATAAATGTGGGTGTGCCTTCTATGCCCAAACTTGCGCCTTCCTGCATATCTTTTTCTATTTTTTTAGCCATTACGCCGGATTTAAGACACTGATCAAATTTTGCATTGTCTAAATTTAGAGCTTTTGCATAATTCATAAATGTTTTCATGCCCCCATCCACTCCTTTTTCAAATAAAAAATCATGCATTTCCCAAAATTTTCCCTGTTCTCCCGCGCATTCAGCAGCTTCGGCAGCTTTTTTTGCATTTTCATGAAGAAAAGTTATTGGAAAATGTTTATATACAAATTTTACTTTTCCTTGTTTAACATATGTTTCATCAATCAACCAAGAGGTTTCTGAATAAAAATTTTTACAAAATGTACATTCAAAATCGGACCATTCTATTATAGTGATTGGTGCGCTAACATTCCCTTTAAATTGGCTATTTTCTGCTAAAATACTCATGTTAAGATTACCTATTTCTTTATTTTTTGAATTTTTTGAAAAAGTTTCTGTGAATTCGCCAGATACATTCTCATTATTACTTATTATAAAACCAATTATAATATATAATAAAAAAAAGAGAATTCCAATTGCAATGCTTATTTTCCCGATTTTAATGTTAAGCTTTTTCAATTTCGAACTCTATATTCTCATGAACACTTCAGATTTGCCATCTTTGATACTGTAAACAATCCATTCTTGATTCTTTACCCCCGCCATTCCCGGCACACCTGGAGGCATCCCCGGTAAAGCAATACCATCAATATCAGGTCTTTCATCTAATAGTTTAACAATAGCTTCAATTGGCATATGTCCTTCAACGAAATACCCCTCTATTTCAGAAGTATGGCAACTTGTCATTGTTTCCGGTATCCTGTGCTTTTCTTTAATATCATTGATATTACTCATTTCTTTGATACTCACATCAAACCCTTGCCTTTGAATTTCAGCTATAAGCCCTCCACAACAACCGCA
>Ga0209542_10004311_pt1 | contig 29335 bp, 31 predicted proteins | sample RifCSPhighO2_01_FD_184028 | JGI IMG/M metagenome (GOLD analysis project Ga0209542, IMG submission 184028) | Soil microbial communities from Rifle, Colorado - Rifle CSP2_plank highO2_0.1 (SPAdes) (version 2) | ecosystem: Environmental > Terrestrial > Deep subsurface > Rock core/Sediment ... | reverse complement strand
GATGGGCACCACGCGGCACTTGTGGCAAAGCATAAACCGCCCTTCCAACTCTTCCGAGCGACAGCCCTCGGGAAGATCAGCCAAGGCGACCGACAGGAGATGGTTGGGCGTTAGGTCCTTCAGCAGTTCAAGCCAGAAGGCGGTGATCTGTGTCAGGACACGTCCCTTGTCGGGGATGCCGTTGGGCATGACCACGTCGTACGCGCTAATACGATCAGTAGTCACGATTAACAACTGTTCCCCGAGATCAAGTATCTCGCGCACCTTTCCACTGCGCGACGGACAACCCGTGGCATTAACAGCCATCAGGCACCCATTTTCAACGAACGGTCTCATCTCAATCATCTTGAGGTCTCCTCGTCAACAGTTGCGATTGGCACCCACAGACACGATTTATCAATATACCATTTTTCCTAAAACTTGCAATAACAACGTAAAATAAAAAAGCCCTGCGAAAATTTCTCTCGCAAGGCATAGAATCTAGGGCTTAAGCTGTAAACGCGGAACAATAAACCTCGGCCAGGTCGGCGATCTTGTTGGCCTGGGCAGCGGCATCGCCGGTGTAGCGCTCAGGAGCAGACAGAAGATCGATAACCTCGTGCGGAATGTTGTCCACCGCGGCGCGTAAAACACCGTTGATGCTCGCCAATTCCAGCACGGTTTGGATCAATGGCTGACTCCTCTGCAAACTCATCGGAACAACCTCGCGGTTGATAAGCTCGTGCGCATCACCTTGATAACCAGCCATCTGAAGCGCGATGTACATTGGCTCTGCCAGAATCACCCCGGCGCTCATATCGAAATTCCGACGGCAGTTTGCTTCGTTGACCGTAAGACGCTCGAGGAAAGCAGGCGCGCCTTTCTCCTTGCGCCTAAGCAGGGCGTCCAGCTGAACGCAGAGATTCACCAGGATAATCGGGAAGTCACGCATCAGCGAGCTTCCGACAAGGTCGCGCTGGTGCTCGCTGGTCAACGAATCTAACACCTTTCCAAACTCCGACTTAGTGCGCAGCCAGGTTCCCTCGAGATTTTCAAAGGTGATCGGATTGCGCTTCTGAGCCATTGTGGAAGAACCGACTTGGCCTGCCTCGAACGGCTCTCCAACTTCAGCTATCTCGCTGCGCATCAGGTGCCGGCAATCGCGGCCAAGCTGGCCGAACACAGCCGACGCCATCAAACAGCTGTAAAGGAAATAGGCCAGCGGCTCGGGCGGGAGAATTTGCGTGCTGATTGGCGCGGGTTTCAATCCAAGCCGGGTAAGCACGCGATCCTGAAAGGTTGCTCCGCCGCACATCTTGGCGATGTTGAGCCCCTCCACCGCGTTGTTGCAGCCGACGGCGCCCGATATTTTGCCCACGAGCCCGCCGGCAAATTCATCCATGCGCTGGCCGTTGTAAAGCAGCCGGCCGAGTATCGTTGCCAGCCAAAAGCCCACGGTGATCGGTAGAGCGTGCTGGCCATGGGTCCTGCCAATTTGCAATGTGCCGGCGTATTTCCTCGCCAGCACAGCAAGAATGCCGGTGACTTCTCGAATGCGAGGCCGCAGGACATCGGCATGCGCTTGAGCAAACTGTAAAATCCTGCCTGTGTCGAGCGGGTCATAGCTGGTAAACGGCACATGAACCCAGCGGCGCAGAGGCTGAGGCAGAATTTCCTGAATCAGCCGAACAAGCGCGCGGATGTCGTGGCGAGTCACCCTCCTCTCCACCTCGTCCACTATGGTGGTGCGAATCGCCAGCACCGATTTGCGCGCCTCGTCAGTCAACAGAGCAAAATCGCTGGCGGGAATCGCGCCGATCTCGGCCATCACGTCCAATCCCGCCAGCTCCACGCGGGCTGTCGGGACATACAGATTGTCGTACCCGAAAATGCCAACCAAGTCTTTCGGCTGGTATCTCGGATTGCCCGGCAAAGCAAAGTTATATTGCGGACTTCCTTCCGACATTCTCGGCTCCTTTCATATCCAATATTCTTATGACAAAGTCCCAAAACCCGACCTTCGGGTTCTTAAGTTATATTACTGTTAAAAGAAAAATAATCAAAATATCTCAACCCAGCGCCATTTGTTGAATTGGTCTTTGTGGAATTTGTAATTTTTGTAGTTGTTTTGTTTTATTATCTCTTCCACTTCCCTTTTCTGCTCGGAGCTAAACTCCATGAATATTTGTCCGCCCGGTTCTAAGTGGTTCTTCGCTTCTTTTAAAAACTTTCTAATATAAAATAGCCCGTCTTTGCCTCCGAACAAAGCCATTTTGGGCTCATATTTTAAAACTGATTTTTGAATCTTACTTTTCCCGCCAGCTGGAATATATGGCGGATTGGCAAAAATATAATCAAATTTCCCTTTAATATTTTTAAGCACGTCTGATTTTACAAATTTAATTTTTCGAGCAGTAATTTTGTTTACTTTGTCAGCGAAAACAACTCGCGCGCTTTTTACGTGTCGCACAATAGCCAGCCCGATGCACCCAGACCCCGAAAAAATGTCTAAAATTAAAAGGTTTCGTTTTTGACGGTCGTCAAAAACATTACCAATTTGCTTAATTGCCTCACCTACCCAAAACTCTGTTTCCGGACGCGGTATCAGCGGCCTTTTTGATAAATCTATTCTTACTCCTAAAAAATATTTAAACCCAATTACAAAATCAACAGGCTCCCCAGCCTGTAATCTTTTTAAATCTTTCTTAAATTTTTCTGTTTGCCGGCCGCCGTATTTTTCATCCAATAGCCATATTTCTTCCTTATTCATGGAAACCTTTTGCTAAGATATAAAATTCTCGGCTTTGTTTTATGACCGCCTGCGGTTTTATTCGCCTCACCTCCTTAAAGTGCTTTTTAATATTTTCCGTAAATTCTTTTGTATCTTCACTTTCAAAAATTTTAGTTAAAAATGTTCCTCCTTTCCGCAAAGATTTTTTTGCAATATCAAAAGCCATTTCGTTCAATTCTAGGGATTTCCCAGCATCAATTGATGGGATCCCCGAAGTTTTTGGCGCTAAGTCCGCAACCACAGCATCAAACGGAGCTCCAATCTCTTGCATATCTTCAGATGTTAATGCCAAAATATCTTTCTGGTAGAAAACCACATTAGGTTTTTTTTCTATTTTCACATCCTCCAGATCTAAGCCAACGACCTTCCCGGTCTTTCCGACTTTTTCTGACAAATAAATCAGCCATGAACCGGGAGCCGAACCTAAATCCAAAACCTTGTCGCCGGGAGCTACAACTTTAAATTTTTCGTCAATTTCCTTTAGTTTATACACCGATCTTGCAGGATAACCTTCTTCGTGCGCCTTCCTGGTATAAAACTCATTTTTTTGTCCTTTCCGATACACCCCATTAGAAGTCCTTAGTATAAAAATTTTATAAATAAATTTTTTATGTTAAAAGACAAATATTATTGGAATAAATAGCGCCGTACCCAATCAATTGCCCGTGACTCAAAAAGAACTTCTAGCGGGGCACATTGTTCATCATCTTTAAATTAACATATTTTTTGAAATAAAAAAGCCCCGAGGGGCTTGGAAAACAGTTTATGAAAGGAGAAGTTTCAACAGCGCCATCCTGGTGGATAGACCAGCACCGATTTGTAACCGCTTGTAAACCGCCCGAGGATCATCATCCACAATCGGATCAATTTCCGTTTCGGCCAAATTACTGCGATTAATCGGCATCGGATGCATGATAATGGAATTAAGCGCCATTAGGTTTAGAACCGACGAATCTACTCTGAATCGGCTTCCGTCCCCATTCATATTTCCGCCACGTTCCGTTTGAGTCCGCGTTTGATAAATCACATGCACGCAATCTGCGATATCATGGATATCGCCAACTTCAGAAAAGCCAACCCTATGGCGCGTCAGATATTCCTTTATGTCGTCGCCGACAGAAAGTGACGGCGGAGCAACAAAGAAAATTCTGACATTATCATACTTCCCAAGCAGATACGCCAGCGAACGAATCGTTCTGCCATTCTTCAAGTCCCCGACCATAGCAACCTGAATCCCGTTGATGTTTGGGAATTTCATCCGAATCGTGAATAGGTCAAGAAGAGCTTGTGTTGGATGCTGACCCCTTCCATCTCCCGCATTAATGATATGGGCCCTTCTGGAAACGTCGGCTGCAATCTTTGCGCTACCGACATCAGGGTGACGCAACACAATCACATCCGGGAAATACTGATCAACAACCTCGATTGTGTCGGCGAGGGTTTCGCCCTTTGCAACCGATGAAAACCGTTGCGCGTTCTCGGTAGAGAAGACAACCCTTCCCCCAAGCATATGCATTGCCACCTCAAAGGACATCCTTGTCCTAGTGCTTGGCTCGAAGAAGAATGTTGCCATGCGCCTACCGTGCAAGTCGTTGTTCCCTCCATTTTTTGCGACTTCGGCCATTTGCTCGGCTAAGGGGAAAAACGTTCCCTCCAGCCACGTAACGTCAAACTGCTGCGATTCCAGAACATGATACATGTGCAAGACTCCTTTCTGCTAATTTCAAAGAGCACTAAAAAAAACTAGTCCGCGCGGACTAGTTTTTAATTCCTGTAATTTCAATCTCCGTAAATGGCTGCCTATGCCCGATTTTCCTGCTATATCTCTTTTTTGCTTTATATTTAAATACAATAATCTTATCTCCCTTTCCCTGGTTTAAAACCTTTGCCTGGACTTCAGCTTTAACCAACGGTGTTCCAATATCAACCCTCGTGCCTTTTTCAACTAACAAAACATCGGAAAAAGAAATCTCTTCTCCCTCTTTTTTATCCAATTTTTCTATCTTTAATTTATCTCCGGGCTTAACAATATATTGCTTGCCACCCGTTTTTATAATAGCCAACATATAAGGTTTTTATATAAATATAGTTTAGCAAAAAATGCGCTATTCGTCAACTCTTCACCCTAATTTTAGCCTTTTTATGAGGGCTACACGGGCTTTGCCGCCTTTCAGTTGCCTTTCTCTCTTTTGCGCAATTTTTCTATTTTTATAACATTCATAGTAGATCAATTCTAGCGGCCTTCTGTAAAAAGTCGCCCTTACTTTTCCTAAACAATGCTCCGTATATCTATTTTTTAAATCAACCGTAAAACCAATATAGTGCTTTTCATCTTTCTTACTTCTCAAAACATAAACGTAAAACATATAAAAATAGGAAAAATAAAATTAGGGTGAAGAGTCAACTGTCGGACGGTTAACCTCGCCCAGTTCCAACTTTGACTCCCCACCTGTGAGTTTTATTACATCTTTGTCTATTTTGCCGAATTCCAGCTTCGCCTTGTTAAAACTACTGACCGTTCCGTCTAAATGCTGGCCTAACCTATCAAAATGCTCAGAATAGGCAAAAAGGTGTTTTCCTAATCGTTCAACTTCTTTAATAATTGTCTGCGCCTGCTCAGAAATTTTTTGATTTCTCAAGCCTTGCAAAACTGTCTGTAAATAAGCTAAAAAAGAAGTCGGTGAAACGACAATAACTTTTTTCTTTCCCGCGTAATAAATTAAATTATTTGTATCCTCAGCAATTACCCCAACTTTATTTATCAATAAATCATAATAAACAGCCTCGGACGGTATAAACATAAAAGCAAAATCCATTGTTTTTTCTTCTGGCCTTACATACTTTGAGGTTTCATCAATCCTTAATTTCAGATCATTAACAAAAGCTGTTTCCAATCTTTTCTTTTCTACGGGGTCGTTTGTTTGTAACATCCGGTTATAATTGTCCAGAGAAAATTTTGAGTCGATTGGAATTATTCTTTTGTCCACGAAAACCACTGCGTCAACGATTTCGCCATTTGAAAATCCGTACTGCATCTGATAAGAGCTTGGTGGCAATACGTTCTTCAAAACGGTTTCCAAATAATATTCGCCTAGAATCCCCCGCTGTTTCGGATTTTTTAGAATATCCTGCAATGATTTTAACTGGTCGGCAAACCCCACCACTTGTCTGTTTGTTTCATCCAATTTTGTCAATTTTTCAGTGACATTTCTGATTATATCTGCCGAGTGCCTAAATTGCTCCTGGGCATTTTTGTTTGACTCTGAAAGCTTGCTATCAACCGCATTTGCAATCTGGGCTATTTGCTGTTGCAACATAAGCAAAGAACCGTCCTCCCTTTTTTCAATTTCGGGCTTCTTTTTAAGCAACAAAAAAATCGCAATAATCACCCCAGCTGAAATTATAAATAAAAGTATTGTCGTAAAATCCATTACGTTATTTTACTTCATCACAATCAAAAAAGCGAGATGCTATCCCGCTTTTTTAAATTTTGATGAAGCAGTACTAATTATTAGACGCCTGGGTTGATTGGACACATGCGCCGTTTGAGCAACCGTTTGGACAAGCGATATCGTTGAAGGTAGTAACTCTATATGGCGAAGCGCAATAATATTCCCTTAACCCGCAATTAGTTCCGCCGATGCAACTATTTTGGCTCGGGTCAAAACTAAATGGCTGGAACGTGCTTAAATTTTCACAATAATCGGCGTATTCAGGGCCTTCGCTCATTCTCGTTTCCTTAACAACTCCCTTAGTATGGAGCAACGAACCTCCATCTGTGTCCGTGCAAACAGGAATGACTATTGAGGTACATTTCCCGTATCGGCAATAGGGCGCGTCTGACGGACAATTCAATGTGGCATTAGAGACTTGGCCGTCTCTACAAACAGCTTCATTGAGAACCCCATTAACATTTTGAGTAAAATCGCAATAATCAAACTGACCATGATCGCCCGCTTGACTGGACCCTGTCACATAAACATTCTCGCCTCCATCCGAATCAGTACAAGCGGTTGAACAAGGGGTACTGCAGTTTACGCATCCGTTTGCGTCCGGTAAATGATTGCCGGGGCAATTATCTGTAAGGCATTGTATATTAGGACAGGTGGTTGTTCCTGAAACAATTTTAAAATACGAATCGCTTGCGTCAAAAACAAGGACATTATTTATGTAAGTTTTTATTTCAAGCGTATATGCTCCAACCGGAACCGAAGCTGGTATTACTATGGTTTCCTGGCCGTCATTTACAATGCCAAAAACCAAATTATGTTCCTGTCCGTTTGGATACGCCCTCAATCTGATTAAATCAAATTTTTGTAATGGCGACACTCCTGCCGTTTCCCATTTAACCGTGATGCTGTCGCCAAATTTATATGTTTCCCCGCCATTCGGCGAAATAATTTTCATGGCTGGCTGGATTGAAGAGCACTCAAATTGCGCATATTCGCTTTGCCCGTCCATTTTTGTGTATATAAGACCTCCGCAGGAGCTTTTCCATGTTATACTCTCGCCCTTAGTTCCTTTTATGTCAACGACACACGCTCCTTTTCCCGAACAGCCAAAACCGCCATAAACGCTTGTGTTGTCAGTTGCGGTATAACATTTTTGTTCGCTCTGCGATCCATTAAAAACGCACTTCACCTGTTCGGCAACCTGTACAGGAGTTGAAACACATTTTCCTTCAACGCATTTGATTGGCGTAGTAATGCACGTCGGAGCATAACTTCCCACTGGCACAGAACAAGTTGGTTGAGGACAGTCATTATCTGTCACACATTGATAAATTCTTGGGCACAGCGCAAACTCGCAATTAGGGCCGATCCGGCTTACATAGCTTCCATCCGGGCATTGTTTTGCTTCTTGTGTGCAAAAAACTGCGACACATTTTCCGGGCAAACGACAGCCTTTTTCGTTGAACCCTCCGGGAACAACTTTTTCACCGGCTCCGCATAAAATTTCTTGAATCGCAGGACAATCAAATGGGATCTTCTCGCAGCCGTATAGCGAATTTAATTTTGATCTTGTGGCTTTGCCGACATATCCAGTGCCGTGTTTTAAATTATACGCAGTTAAAACTTCAGAAGCGTATTTTTCTTGGAAACCGGTCACAGCAGAAGCAAGCTCTTCATCATATCCATTGTCAAAACTTGCGCTTTGGTCTAGCAACCCTTCTCTTTGCAAAGCTATTACTAGAGATGCAATCTCAGGGTTGCCTGTTTTTTGGCCCATGCCTATGTTGGCGCTGAAAGTATGACACCAGGTTCTTGTTGTGCCTTGCTGGGACTGCAACTGAGTTATTTGTTGCATTAACGCCCGAATCTGTTCCTGGAGTTGCGCAATTAATGCTGAATTGTCTATGGCCTGTACGCTAAGACCGAAACCAAAAACTGCCGTTGCTAAAACGACCATTATTACGAGATGCTTAACTTTCATATTTTGATATTTTTAATAGTATATTTTATTTTAGCTTACCATAGAATTCTTTGGTTTCCAATAATGAAAATATATTAATTTCACTACCTCGCTTAGCGCGCCATAAGATGCCAAAAGGCCAAAAACTATTAGTAAGGGGATCGTAGCTGGAGCTGCAAAATGGAATAACTCCTGCCCGAAAATAAAAAATGGTAAAAATATCGCAAACGCTCCGCTCACTATAGAAAAAGCCCCCAATGCAAAACTTGGCCTTTTCGCCTTCCAGGCACGATATCTTGTCCTAATTATAAAGATTAAAAGAAGTTCAGATAATACGCTCTCAATAAACCATAATGTTTGAATAGTAGCCGGCTGTTGCTTATAAAAAATAGCAAAGAAAATGAGATCAAAGACCGTACTTATTAAGGCTAGCATCATAATCAATGGTAAAACTGAGCTTAAACGGTACATCTTCGGCTTTCTTAACTCCTCAACGTCAACGGAATCGGTAGCAACAGATATTAGTGGGAAATCAGATAAAATGTTTGCCAATAAAATTTGAACGGGAAGCATCGGAAGATAATTTATAAACAAGGAAATTACAGCGATTGAATAAAAATTACCAAAATTACTGGCCAGCGTACACTTGATATATTTATTTATATTAGAATAAATCTGTCTGCCGATTTTTATGCCCTCAACAATAACCTTCAAATCTTTCTCCAATAAAACAACGTCAGAAACCTCACGAGACACATCGGAAGCCGACCGCACAACGATTGCGACATTGGCAATCTTCAGCGCTGGAGCGTCATTAATACCCTCGCCCAAAAACCCTACATCGTATTTTTTTTGCAATGATTTAACTATTTTATATTTTAATTGAGGAGATATCCTGGCAAAAACAGAATTGTCATTGCATGTATCATCAAATTCCTCAGAAGTCATTTTTTCCAGGTCTTCTGCTGAAAAAACATCGGCCGGGTCGCTAATTAATTTCATTTTAGTGGCAACATACCCCGCAACCTCTTTTGAGTCACCCGTAATAACCTTTACTTTAACTCCCAATTTTTTGGCTAAACTTATAGCTTCATTTGTGCTTTTTTTCAAGGGATCTTCAAAAACAAAATAACCCAAAAAAGTGAGGCCTTTTTCGTCGGCTGCCGTTATTACATCCTTTCCGATTTTCTTAAAGGCAACTGCCAGAACCCTTTTACCGTCTCTCCCTTCGCGCCGGGTATCTTCTTCGATTTCCTTTTTTGAGGCGTTATAACTTACCTTAGAACAAAGACCCAAAAGAACCTCCGGTGCCCCTTTTACTATTAAAAATCTGTCGCCCTTTCTATCTTTTATAACAAAACCAGACCGCATTCTGTCCGAATCAAATGATAGCTCAAAAATGATTTTATATTTCCTATATTCTTGCCAAAAATTTTCCGGAGATTTTTCGAATAACGCCAGATCAAACGGGTTTAAAATTGACTCCTTATGATCATTCACGTCTGAACTCAGTAATCCGAAAAGTAAACACTTTCTTTTATCGGATGAAACAATCTTTTCCAAAGAAAGCTTATTTTCTGTTAACGTCCCTGTTTTATCGGTACAAAGAACCTCAATATTCCCAAGGCCTTCAACGGCCGTTAGATGGCGCACGACAACATGTTTTTTTGCTAACTCTAAACTTCCCTTTGATAAAGAAAATGTGACCACGGCAGGCAGGGCCTCTGGTAAAATGCTAACAATTAAAGCGACCGAAAAAAGAAGAAATTCAAAAAAATTACTAAAGCCCTTAATTGCAAAGTTTGCAACAAACAGCAATAGAATCGTTATTAGTACAACCTTTAATACGAGCCGACAAAAATAAATTATGCTTTTTTCATAGGATGATTGTTTTGTGCCGGAAGAAACCATTTTAGCAATCTCCCCAAAAGCCGTGTCTTTACCCGTGCTAATTACCACCGCTTGCGCCTGCCCAGAAATAATACACGTACCAGAAAAAAGAATATTCCTTGCTTTAAAGACTTCTTCTGTCTCTTTGGTTAGCGGATCTGATATTTTTACTACGGGAACCGATTCTCCGGTTAGAGCCTCTTCACCAACTAAAAAATTCTCCGCGCTCATTACTCTTAAGTCGGCGGGAACTCTATCACCCGCCTTTAATAAAACTATATCCCCGGGAACAATTTCCTTTTTATCGACTATTATTTCAGCCCCTTTTCTTAAAACCTTTACATTTTGAGGAATAAACTTTCGTAGCAGGTAAATCGCTCTTTCCGCCCTATACTCATGGAAAAAACCAATGGAAATGTTTAAAACAACAACGGCTGTTATAACTATAAAATCAATCCGTTCGCCAATAAAAAAAGATATTAAAGCTGCCGCAAAAAGCAGGTATGTAAACGGAGACTTTAGCTGTCTTAATATAACGTCTGAAACGCCCGTACACTTTGCTTTTATTTCATTCAGACCATATTTTTCCTGAGCCGAAAAAACGTCCTTTTTTGAAAGGCCGTCCTTCGACGTTCCAAAAAGCGCCATTACTTCTTCCGTTGTTTTTGAGGTGAATTGAGAAAAAGACATTTACACAATTATTTTTATTTATGCATGAAAATTTCTACGATTAGAAAAATCAGATAAATCGAAAGCAAAAAGATCGCCTCTTTTTTTGAGATTTTTTTATCAGTCTTTACCACAACTAGAAAGAAAGCAGCTGCAATGACCGTAAAGATTCTGGCCATAAGAAAGGGCGACATATCTCCGATCTCAAATGGAGATACTAGCGCTATTATCCCAAGAATCAGTGTGGCGGCCGTAACCACAGAACCCATTATATCCCCCACAGTCATCCAACCCTCGCCGTTTCTCGCAGAAATAATCCCGAAGTATGCTTCGGGAAAACAATTAGCTAGAGCAACGATTAAGATACCAACAAGCGACAGCGAGATTCCCCAGCTCTCTGAAAAATATTTGGCGCTGGCAATTACACCCTGCGAAGCTACGAGCAGAACTGCGATTAAAACGATAAGCTTTAAGATGTTTTTTAAAAAAACAATAAACCTTTGCGGGGGCGCTACGGATAAATCTTTTTTAGTCTCCCGGTAAGCTTTTTTGAACCTTTTATTATTTGAAAAAAGCCAATAAACATACACTCCGTAAGCTACAATTAAAATCACTCCGTCCAAACGAGTAACTTTTCCTGTCCAAATTAAAAATATCGGCAAAATAGCTATAAAAAAAGTGAAAATAGAACTTCCTTGCACCATTCTGCTGTCCGTAGACAAGTCCTTCTTACTAAATAAAACCACTATCGCCAGTATGAGTGTAAGATCTATCAGATTTCCTCCGATTATATCTCCAAAAGCGAGAGGGGCTAAACCCTGTAGGGCGGCTGGTAAATCAATAAATAAATTAGGTAAGGACGCGGCGCATCCCATCACAAAGAATGCGATTATAAACTCTCTCCAGCGTAAATACCTCGCAAGCGCGACCAACGTCTTGATAAGGCTGGAACTGAGCCAGGACATTATAAATATAGAAACTAAAAAAATTATAACTTGTAAAATCATATAATTTTAGAAAAAGATAATATTTCGTAGATAATTCCCAGCAAAAAAACCGACGATAACGGATATACAATAATATTTTTCCCTCCAATTTTTTTATACATCATTAAAACCATAATTCCAAAAACACCAAAAAGAATGCCTCCCAAAAAAGACAGTAATCCAATAAATGAGTTTACTCCAATAAAAAGTAAAATCATCGGCGTAAAACAGGTTATCACAAGAGCCTGCCAGTGTTTTATGCGCAGGTCGTACATAAAAACTTTCTTTAGTGTAATGCCCTGTGTTATGAAAGCCGTGAATGTCGCCAGAAATCCAGCGAAGAGAGCCACTGAAACCACTCCTCTGCCCAAAAAATTTCCAAGATCGGCGAGCGCCGTTGGAGTAGTGCTTGCTCCCGTAATGCCAAGAATTAAAAAAATAAATAAAACGTAGATTACAGAAACTAATATTACAGATATTGTAACTGCCCTTTTAAGCAGTTTCTTTTTTCCTACAAGCATCTCCTCTATTTCTGGAATAAGTGCCAAACTCCACAAGGAAAATAAAATTGGGCCGTATGGTAGAAATAAATTTGAAATTTTAAAATCCTCGCTGACTAAAAAGATATTTGACAGCTCTATATTGAAAAAGCCTCTTATGAACACAAACAACAAAGACAAAAAAAGAAAAGACAGAATCCAAACTTCTGCCCGTGCTATAAGTTTTATACCAAGAAAAATTATTATACTTCCGGCAAAAAAATAAAAAAGGGTATATAGGGATTGATTCCCTCCGATCAGGGGAGAAAAAATATCTGAAAGGAACTTTCCTCCCACAAGCAGATAAACTAAAAGCACTCCGACAGAAGAGATAATCGTGCATATTAAGGCAATCAATCCCCCCCACTTACCAAAATAATGCTTTGCAAATCCGGGAAATCTTTTAAAGTCGGGCGTTTTCAGGCTTATCTCAGAAAAAATTCTATTCAATAAAATTACTATGCCCGCCAAAAAAATAAAATAAAAAAGTACAATCCAAATTCCCGCTTTCATTGCTATATACGGCAAAGATAAAAATCCTACCCCGATTATTCCCCCAGAAAAAACAGCGATAGGATAAACATAGTTCTTAAATAAATCCTTGAGCATTCGTTTATTATACTATAAAAAAACAACCCAGACATGGGGATAACCGATAAATTAGTAAATAGACAAAAAAGAGACTTTGTGCTAAAATTAGAAAGAAACAGGTCCCATCGTCTAGCCCGGTCTAGGACATTTGCTTCTCAAGCAAGTAACATGGGTTCGAATCCCATTGGGACCACAGAATAAAAAACAACGCGTACGCGTTGTTTTTTATTGAGCAACATTAATGTCATAGTCAGGAGGGATTTTCCAGTAATTAACAATGAATTGGGCCAATTGCTTAAAAATAGGAACTGCAGAAAGCGCCGAAACAGAGACCTTCGGGTTGTCTAATTTTATCAATATTACGAACTGGGGATTAAACGCCGGCCCATAACCGGCGAAGCTTTGGATGGTTTTATTTGTTTCATACCCCTTTCCTTTCTTTAAAGGAACCTGAGCTGTTCCAGTCTTTCCCGCCATATAATAACCCTGAATTTTTGCGGCGCCATTAAAACCTTTCTCTATAACATTTACCAGCATGGCGTTTATTTGAGAGACGGTTTGTTGGGATAAAATAAGTTCAGAAAATTCCGGTCTTGTGTAAGTCTCGTCCCCGCCGTTTATAATTTTTTCAACTATGTATGGTTTTATCAGCCGGCCGCCATTAGCTAGGGCGCAAAATCCTCTGGCGATTTGCATTGGGGTCAGTTCAATTCCCTGACCGAAGGAGGCGGTTGCGAGGTTCATCTCAATACCACTTTTAATGTTGTCGTTGCGCGAGGAAACTTCTCCCTGAATATCCACTCCCGTCTTAGAAGTGAAACCAAATTTATTAATATAATCCAGAAATGAATCTTTCCCTATTTGCTGTTCGGCGAAAACAGCTCCCGTGTTAATCGATTTCTCCAAAACTTGAGTCATTGTTTGTTTTCCGTAAATTTCATCGGCAAAATTATGAATTTGTTTGGTACCAAAATTTACCACACCGGTATCGGTGTAAACAGTGTCCGGAGACACCTTCCCTTCGTTCATCGCCGCAGCCATAGTAAACGGCTTCATTATAGATCCTGGCTCAAAAAGCTTTTGCACGGCAGAATTTTGAAAGATTTCTAAATCTCTCTCCTTTGAATACCGATTAGGATCAAAATTTGGAAAGTCGGCTAAAGCTATAATTCTTCCCGAATCGGGCTTTAGAACTATTATTTGTCCCGAGTCTATGTCGTTTTTTATCTTCTCTTGCTCTAGTAATGTTTCCGCTTGAAATTGTATATTATAATCAATGGTTAAATATATATCAGAACCATCAAGAGAAATCCGGTCAAAGTTAGAAAAAATTGAGTCCAGCCCCGCCCTCTCCTGCTGAATTCCTGACTTACCCGCTAAAATATCGTCATAATATCCCTCTAGTCCGTACTGTCCGGAACCTTCTCCGCCCAAAAAACCCAAGGTATGGGAAGCCATACCCCCTTGAGGGTAAAATCTTTCCGGATCATTTTGCCATGAAAGTCCTTTAAGACTAAGTTTTTTAATTTTTTCCAAATCAACAGAAGATATATTCTTTGCTAAAACCACATACGAATTTTCACTGTCTAAATCTAAAAGTATTTTTTCTTGAGTCTGGCCAATAGCTTCGCTAAGCATTTCGGCAAAAACTGCTTTATCGGGAATGTTTTCCGGGTTTGCAGATATTATCCAGCTGTCCTTATTTATAGCAAACCCCCTTACCTGGCCAGATCCCGAACCGCCTTTTGTCTCTTGTGAAGAAACTCCAAATATCTGGCCTCTTGATCCAATAACTTTGCTAAAAGCCACTTGCTGGCCCAATGCCTGGGCCTCGTAAAGCTTGCGATTTTTAATTTGCAATAAAAATAGGCGGCCTATAATAGCTGCCCCAATAATCACGATAAGTACCAGAACTATACTTAATCTTAAATTTCTGTTTTTTTTCATTCTAACCCCTATTTTTAAATTCTAGCCTATTTTTGATACTGCATCCAATCTTTTACAAATACTGTTTTAATTTGCCTTTGCCAGGGCGTTTTCCGGTATTTGAATGTATCTTACCGAGGTAGTTTCTTGAAAATTTAACGCTTTAATCTTTTCAAGGGCGCTACCTAAAAAACTATTCTCGGCGAATGAAACCTCCAGATTTTTATTTTCATCCGAAAGTTTGCTTATTTGATTTTCGTAACTACTTATAAGATATGATCCATGAATTAAGTTGTTTACCTGCCATACATAAAAAATTAGCAAGGTTGCCATTATAAAAAAACCTATAAAACAAACTGCTTTCCAATTAACTGAAGGAAAACCAATAAAACTAACTCGTGAATAATTCTTCTTCTGAGCGCTTGAATATGATAATACGGCTGTTGTCATTGTCTTTTAGCTTGGCGGACAAGATTGCTTCGGCCCCGCTTTGCGGGGACGCTGAACACTTTGTCCGTCGGCTCTTATATTTTTACTACACCTCTTAGCTTTGCAGATCTTGAGCGAGGATTTTCCTTCAATTCGCTTGCGCCTGCAGTTATTGGTTTTTTATTTAATAACTTTATTGTTCCTTTTTTCACTTCCTTTGCAAAAAAGTTTTTTACAATCCTGTCTTCTAAAGAATGAAATGATATTACCGCCAATCTTCCTCCGGGCGCTAGAATAGAAATTGCCTGCGGTAAAACCATTTTTATGTTCTCAAGCTCGTCGTTAACCGCAATTCTTAGTGCTTGGAATGTTCTTGTCGCATAATGTAACTTTCCTCTCCAATACGGCGCGGGTGTAGCATCTTTTATTACCTCTATCAGCTGGAATGTAGTTTTAATCCTCCCTAGTTTTCTTTGTTCAACTATGTTTTTTGCGATTTTCTTTGCAAAGTTTTCTTCACCGTAATCTTCGAGTATTTGCTTAATTTTCTCTTCTGGCCATTCGTTAACAATTTTTTCAGCTGTCAGATAATTTATCTCGTCGTTATATCTCATGTCTAGGCCTTGGTCTACCTGAAAGGAAAACCCCTTATGCGTCCCTTCTAATTGCGCTGAAGACATTCCTAGATCAAGCAAGATTCCATTAATGGGGCCAAAATTCTTTCTCTCGGTAATTTCTTTTAAGTGAGTATAAGAATCTGTGGCCAATATTATTCTGTCTTTGAATTGTGCCTGCAACCATTGGCTTGCAGAAATCTGATGAGGATCTAGGTCTATTCCTAAAATCTTTCCCTCCGGGCCGATATGTTTAATTATCTCTTCTGAGTGGCCTCCTTCTCCTATCGTGCAATCAATAAAATTTTCGTTTGGCGCGGGGTTAAGATATTCCAGAACCTCTTTTTTAAGGACCGCTGTATGTATCATATTAAATTCCTAGTCCGCCTAATTTTGAAACCGCGTCGCTTACACCCTTCTCCGCTTCTTTAGTCCAAGCGTTCCATTTTTCAGAATCCCATATTTCTAATCTGTTGGATAGCCCGCAGATAACGACGTTTTTATTCAAACCGGCGTACTTTTTTAAATAATCCGGAACTAATATTCTTCCCAATTTATCTAAGCTGACTTCCATTGCTCCGGCTAAAATTGTTCTTGTAAAACTTCTGGCTTCCGGCTGGCTGATGGTCAGATTGCTTAATTTTTCCGACATTACCATGAATTCCTTTTCTGTATAAACAACTAAGCAACTTTCAACTCCCTTTGTCACAATTACCTTGTCGCCCAGCTCGCCCCTAAATTTTGCGGGTAAAGCCAAGCGCTTTTTCGCGTCAATTGTGTGTTCATATTGTCCTATCAACACGGTCTTGTGAGCGAGGCGAACAAGATTGCTTCGGAAATTAGACCCAGATATATCTATACCTATAGGGTCTAATTTACGTTGAATACATTATTCGTCGCCTTTATAGTTATGCACTGAAATCGTGCTTTTTCCCACTTTTATCCACATCTATCCACCTCGTCTCCTTTATATCCCACTTTATGGCACCTAGTCAACACTTCGCCCCAAAACGCCATTTTAGTCGTGAAATAGCTTGCTTTTGCACCAGTTATCCACAGGTAGAAGTATGACTTTTTCGCTAAAAATCCACTTTTCTACAAAAGGTCTCAGTTTTATTGGAACGTAAACGTCCTATCACCCTCGCATCGTAGTCGCACAATTAACTTTCCTCCAGAATTATGCAAAAAAATGAGGCTACATTGTGGCCTCAATAAATTGCTCAGCGAGCCGTCCTACGGCCTTGTCGGAATTGCTTTTTCCGGCCAAAGCTGCTCGCGCGGCTTGTCGCTAACTTTTCTGACTTTGTGCCCTCGGCGACAATGGTCAGGATTCTTCAGTTCAGCTCCTTCGTAATACCCGCCACACTCTTCGCAATAGAAGGTTCCCATAAGTCTATCCGTGTTGTTTTCTGCCATTTTGTGCTCCTAACTTAGTCACAACACCTTGCCGGAAAAACACACCCGGACGTATTCCCCTGCCAGATTGAGTGTGAAGTCGGCCGCAAGCCTGGCAAGGATAGCCGATGCCGTCGCTCCCCACTTGGACCTCTGTGGTAAAATCGATTTCGCCATCGCAACCCGGGTTCGCGCACTTGCCACTGTTGCTCATCTTGGTAGCTCCTTCCTGGGTTTTTAAGCCCTAAAAATGTGAATGTACTAAACGAAAAAATCCTCCGCCGGGAGGATTTTTGATAGCTTGTTTTTATGATTACTATTTCTTATCAAAAACCTCCTGGCGCAAGTCCAATAACAAGTTTAACAATAAGGATTTACCCTGGTTAAATAATTTCAGCTTCGCTGAAATTACCGCCTCGCGGTATTTAACTGGGTGAAGGTTTTTATTCATAATTACAAATGAGAAAGAAATGAAAATTTATTTTCATTTCGGCCGAATGACGTAATTATATAAATTGTGTGGCAATTTCTATAATGATTTCTAGTTTTTATATTACTCCGTTGCATTTTTGTGTCAAGTCTTCACTCAGTTTTTCTAAAACTGGGTGAAGACTCAAGAGCCAGCGGATATAACCTCAAAAGTTTCGGGGTCGATTTCGATTCTGTCGCCCTTTTTTATTTTGTCGGATAAAAGGGCCTGGGCGATAGAACTTTCAACATTATCCTGGATAACTCTGCGCATTTCTCTGGCTCCAAATTCGGGCTTATAAGAAAGCTCGACAATTTTTTCTTTTAAGGAATCTGTAATTTCAAAATCTATCTCTTTTTCTTTGAGGTTTTTCTGCAGGCTTTGTAAAGACAGTTGCGCTATGTCCAACAAATTTTCTCTAGTAAGCGGATTGAAAATTACAGTTGCATCAAAACGATTGATAAATTCCGGCTTAAAGATGTTTTTTTCAAAAAGGGCGCTCAATAATTTATCTTTCTCAACGGATTGCTTCAATTCTACCTGCTTAAAAATTGAGGCTGCTCCCGCGTTAGATGTACATATAATAATAGTATTTGTAAAAACAACTTTCCTTCCTTGCCCATCTGTTATGTGACCCTCGTCTAAAATTTGCAAAAGCAGGTTTAAAATATCAGGATGTGATTTTTCAATTTCGTCCAGTAGAACCAGAGAAAAAGGAGTTTCTCTAACGGGCGTAGTTAAAAGTCCCTGCATTTCTATCGGACTGACTGCCCCCAATAATCTTGGAATGTCGGGAATTGCCTGGAACTCCGACATATCAAGCCGTATCATTTTTTCGGGGTACCCTCCGGGTCGTCCAAAATAAATTTGAGCCAGCGCTTTGGCGGTTTCCGTTTTCCCGACGCCCGTAGGCCCCAAAAATAAGAATGAACCCATTGGTCTTGTCTTTGAAGAAATACCCGCGCGAGCCCTTCTCATTGCAATTGATATTTCTTTTACCGCCTCTTGCTGGTTGACTATTCTCTGGTGAATTAGATTCTCTAAATTAAGTAAAACTTCTTTTTCCTTAACATCCATCTTGCCAACGGGAATTTCTGTTTTTTGGGAAATAATTTCAGCGACATGATGCGGTAAAACAACTTTTTCTTTTCTTGATTGCACATAGACCACCGCCTCGTCTAAAACGTCCAGCGCCTTTTTAGGAAAAGGAAGGCTTGGCATATAGCGCGCCGTAAGATTTACAATCTCGCGGATACTGGGATATAACACTAAAATTTTATGTTTATACTCTGCCTCAAGCGCGGCGCTTTGCAAAATATTTATTGTTTCTGTTTCTGTTATTTCAGAAACCTCAATTTTTCGAAAAAATTCTGCAAACGATGGATTTTGCTCTATGTTCTTATGCAGGCCAGAATATGTTGTAATCCCCACAAATTGGAAGTTAGGCATAGCCAAGTACCTTGATAATATCCCAGAAATATCAACTGCCCCTGCTCTCTGCACCCGCTGACCAACAAAATTTTCCAGGTCGTCAATCACTAAAATAACATTTCCGGCTGCGATCGCTTCCATAAATATTTGATCCAGCTCTGTCTCCAATTTTTCGAAATCCTGTATGGAAGCTGCAAGCTTAATCATGTCCAGCTCAACAACTCTTTTATTATTTAATTCAGGAAGAGATTGCGCCAAAAAACACTTTTGCGCGAGCGCCTGTATTATACTTTTTCTACCGGTACCCGACTCGCCAACTATTAAAACATTAGAAAGGTTAGACTTTGCTAAAACCATTTCTGCATCTTTTATTTCCTTTTGGTGCCCTATGATCTCCCTAAATCGCCACTTTGAAACAACTTTTCGCCAATCTATTGAGAATTGATCTAATGTTATGGTATATCCTGAAGCCCAATCCTTGCCCACAGAACCAATCCTTGCTAAATTTTCTGAAGACCAAAACTGCCTGCTTTGCACAACCGAATCTTCCGCCAAACCAAGCCAAACGACTAGATTTGAAACATCTTCAGCTTTTAGGTCGTTTTCCACAAGAAGTTTTTTAAAAAAATCATCATTTTTAGCCAATGAGGTTAAAATTTCTTTTTCTCCTATTCTTTCCTGACCGCTGTTTTTCGCGAAAGATAGAGCGCCATACATTACTTCCTTAAAGCTGTCTGAAAATTCTTCGACGTCTGGGCTTCTGGGCGTTTTTTCTAAGTAATTTCGCAAATCCTTCTTTATGCTCTCATTATCAAGACCTAACCTGAAAGATATTAACGCAATTTCTTTATCATTTCTCACAGCCGAATAGAAAAGCGCCGCGGAACTAATTGGAATTTTCTTCTTTTTACAAAATTTTATCGCGTCGTAAACAATTTCTGCCGCCTCCAAACTTAGAAAATCAGCTAAATTATAATTATCGGGATTAAGCTCGACATCAGATAGTCTCGCTGAAAGAGACGGTTTTTTTATTTTCAATTCCGTAAACAAGCTAAAATTCCAAAAAACAAGATATAGAGAAATAAACAAAACTGGCGCCCTTTCCGCCACATCTCCCCCGATTAAGCCGAATAAGGAAAATGTAAAAGGAAGAAAGGAAAGAAAAAATAAAACCAAAAACAACCTGCTTAAGAGTTTTGAAAATCTAAAAATCGGGAATTTTTTCCGGCCAACTGCCCGGAAAACGGCTGTATTTTTTAGTTCAAAAATAAATTTCATCGGGTCAAATAAGACTTGAGTCTGTTTTTTATAAATAATCTGCCAAATATGTTTTAAAATACTTCTCATGATGGGTTGCATCTTGCTGGTTTAGGCAACCCTCAAAATAGATTAGCCTGAATAGACCCTTATTCTTTGTATATTCGCCTAAGCCTTTTCTGTGCTCCTCAAGTCTTAATTTTACCCTGGTTGAATAATTTTGTTTCGGCAAAATTAGCCCTCGGGCTATTTAACTGGGTAAAATTATTTGACTCGATAAATTATATAAAAATAACAAACATTAATCCCGTAATTATAATAGGTGGCATTAATAACCAGGCCACAAAAACTATTGCCCCAGCCGCGCCAACAAAAATTTGGAATAAGATACCAGCTATTATAAGAAAAATTCTCATGAGCGCCCCCATAAATCTCGAGAAAACATTAGATATGAGCGTGCTAAAAAATTCACCCAAGTCAAAACCCTTCGGGTATCTCCATTTATACCTCCTCCATGGAGAAAAAAATGTTTTTAAAAGCAGGGGCAAGGAAAAAAGATTTGTGGCAAATATCAAATAATTATTCCACACTCGCAATAAAACCCCGGGCATTTCAAAAAATTGCCATACGACCCACTGAGATAAAATGTTTTCTCCGTTATTTTTTACCATTTCTTTTGGCACAAAAACGCTATCAGCCGTTAACTTTTAGTAATTTTACACCAATTGAGGAAACAATACTACCACCCATCATAAAAATGACTGCCAAAAATGACCAAACAGATAAATTAAAAATCTTCGTTATCGCGCTGGAAGGTATAATCTGCTCAATCTGTTTTTTTACTGCTTCGTTTATTTGCTCATTTACTTGAGACCCGCCCTGGCTCTTTAGAGCAGTCGGCGTCATAAAAACTAAGGGAACTGAAGCTTTTCCCGTAAAAACATTATACGACTGCCAAAGCGTACCAGCTATTATTATAAGCCCTATTGCAAGCAAAATATATCCTATATATTTATTTAAGTTCATCGCTTAAAAGCTCGTGGCGAATATCATCTGGAATCGGTATGGCCTCTCCAGGCTTAGAGATTCCTGGATATCTCCAGGCACTAATTACTTTACGAATATTTTCACCATATTTAGATGCTCCTTTTGTATCCCTATACATTATCCATATTTCCCCGGGAGCTTTCTTGGGATGTTGCCATGCGTTTGATAAACTTATCTTTTTCTCCTTAAAAAAAACTTTGTTTGTTTTCATTACGGCCGTAGTACCTGGAGCAATTCCCTTCTCTTTGCGTTCCGGCCTTGAAAGTATTCCAAACAATTTCTGTTTTGAAAGCCCGTACTGTCTCATCTTTATTTGAGAATGCTCCGTCCAAGCTAATTTTCTAAACTGCGTGGTCATGTAATTTTACCAAATCGCAATTTATAATTCTTTCATAAAAATCCAGCCTTTTCTTTTTATCATCATCGACTCCCAAGCTCAGGTAACTGCCATTTTCTGATTTAAAATCCCAAAACTTTTCCCCATAGCCTTTCTTCCATATTTCCTTGCCTGCGACTTCCTCGGCTATCGCGTGGGCTGAAAATAAAAACTTAAATCTTTTCTCATCAAATTCAAGCTGCTCGGGAAATGGCTGGACAAATAATATTTTAACTTCTTTCACCAGTAAAAACATATTATTTACCTCGTCGTCAGCAAAAATATAACCATCGTTTAGGATACACTTTACATAAAAACTTCCGTCGTCAAACCTAAACTTTGTAACCTCCTCAATTAAAAAATCATTGCCGTCAACGGACAATTTCGTAAATGGTTTTACCGTTGCGCGAAACTCCTCAACTGTCATATATACTTATTTAGCAAACCACTCTTGTGTTCTGCAGAATACAAGAGTGGTTTAACTATTTTCCGAGTTAAAAGATTCTATAAATTTCACAAATTTTTTTCCATAAGGAGAAAGTGAATGCCTAACCGCTCCGTCGCCCATCCGTCTTTTATTTAGGAGACCCGCTTGAACCAATTTTTTGGTATGCTCCGAAAGGGTCTTAAAATTACATTTCAATTTGCCGGCAATCTCATTTAAGGAAATATTGTCAATTATTGAAACCAAAAGTAAAACCTCAATCCGCCGGTGGTTTGCCACACCTTTAAAATTTCTTTCTAATTGTTCGGGCGACTTGTTACCCATTTTTTTCATTATACCACTACTCTTACATTCTGCAGAATATAAGAGTGGTTTATTACGTATCTAGTACCGAGTGCTTTTAGGTTTGTGGGCATTATATGGGTCGAACCTATGGCCTCTGTTCCTTTTATAGATTTCGGTGGGCACGGAAGGTATCGAACCTCCGACCTCTCCGACTTGCCCCGTTAGATATTTTGTGGACGATGCTGGACTCGAACCAGCGACCTTTGCAATGTGAATGCAACGCTCTAACCAGCTGAGCTAATCGTCCAAAAATTTAACGGGGTGAATGAACGGAGCGTTCTACCACTGAACTAACTGTCCATATATCTAACGGGGTGAAAATGCAATGCTCTACCACTGAGCTAACCGCCCATTGAATAATTTTAGCATTTTTGTAACAAAAAAACAGGGGTCTTCCCCTGCCTTTTGTGCGATCATCTTACTTTATTTCAACCTTGGCACCAGCTGCTGTAAATTTCTTTGCAATTTCATCAGCTTCTTCTTTCTTTACGCCCTCCTTTATCATCTGAGCTGTACCAGCTGCTGCTGCATCTACCAAGTCTTTAGACTCTTTTAATCCCTTTGCGGTTACATCTCTTACTGCCTTAATAACCTCAATTTTCTGGGCTCCAACCTCTTTTAATTCAACATTAAAAGATGTTTTTTCTTCAACTGGTCCGGCGACCGCGGCGACTACTGCAACCGGGGCGACGGCGGAAACGCCAAACTTAGTTTCCAAAACCTTCACCAATTCTGCCAATTCTACAACTGGCATTTTTTCTATTTCAGTTACCAATTTTTGAAATTTTTCTGGTATCTGTACGTTATTTTCTTCTGCCATGGGTCTGCGAGCGAAGCGAGCAGACTTACTTCGAAATTTTGGCCGGACATACTTTATACATTGTGGCTAAAATTTCGCTGAACGCCTTGCCCTTTTTTATTCAATTATTATTAATATTAAACTTTCTCACTTATCTTATTCAATACTCTAACAAAACTTGATACCGGGCTGTATATAGAACCGACCAATCTGCCTAATAACTCGTTTCTTGGAGGTATACTGGCCAATTCCAACACTCTTTCTTTGGCGATAAATCTATTTTCAAATATTCCGCCTAAAATTTTAAAGTTCTCTTGTTTTTTTGCGAACTCATTCGAAAGCCTTGCGGGAGCTATTTCATCCTCAATCCCGAAAACTACTGCCAACTGGCCGGGAATACTTTCTTTTATCTTGTTCCAAAAAGAAATATTTGACTGTCCGAATGCAATTCTTATTAATGTTTTTTTAGCAATTTTTAAATTGCATCCAGCCTCTTTTAATGACTTTCTAAGCCCAAACATATCCTTGGACGGAACTTTAGCAAAGTCAACAAAAATCATCGATTTCTGGTTTGCAACCTTTGCCTTTATGTCTTCTATTTGTTTTGTTTTTTGTTCTCTTGTTAGTGCCATGACGGTAAAAATATAAAAATCTAAAAATCTAAAAATCTAAAAAATAACTTATGTTTTTATGATTTTATGTTTTTATGTTTTTATTACAAATAAAAATCCGTGTTTCCACAGACGGCAACCGACACAGCCTGCCAAATAAAAAATGGCGGGTTTGCCTCGATAGGAATTATGCTCTTCGGCTACCTATTGTCTATGGCTTATTATTTAATTATGTATCTTAGTCTATGTTGTTTTATATGTCAAGTCTTCATCCAAATTTGGGTGAAGACTCAAGAGCCTAAATATCTTCTCTTTGCAGCGTTGTGCTGTTGCAGGGTTTCGCTAAAATGCGTAATTCCGTCAGATAGATAAAACCAATATTTTGTTTGTATGGGATAAATGGCAGCCATTATTGAGTCAATACCGGGGTTTGATATGGGGCCTTTTGGCAAGCCCTTATATTTATATGTATTATAGGGAGAATCAATTTTTGCATCTTTAAAAAGAACACTTGCGTCGCTTTTTCCGGTGATATAATTGACTGTCGCATCCAGTTGCAAGGGCATTCCGACGCCTAATCTTTTCCACAAAATCCCGGAGGCGATTTTTTTATCATCCAATGTCCTTACCTCTTTTTCCAAAAGAGAAGCCATTGTTACTATATCAAAAATCGATTTTTTTTGATTTGCAATCTCCAGCCTTAGTTCTGGGGTAAGCTTCTTCCTAAAGTTTGAAAGCACATAATTTATCACGTCTTCGCAACTCTCTCCCCCGGAAATCTCGTATGTATCGGGAAAAAGATACCCCTCAAGATCAACGTCTTTGGGCTTATCAATCAAAAAATCGAATTTATCTGAATAGTCACTTTTGACCAGAGAAATAAAGATATCTTTTTCACATATATTTCTCGATTCTAAATATGATCCAATATCGTCTTCATCCCACCCCTCCAGAATAACAAATTTGTCTTTTAATACATCCCCGCGCACCATTTTACCGACAATCTCATATATAGACATTTTAGCCGAAAAACTATACTTTCCAGCTTGCAGGGAATTATGCTTTAGAGCCATTATTACATACAATTCAAAAAAATTATGGCTTCGAATAAGTCCTAATTTTTGCAATTCATCGGCGATCTCCTCGTCTCCCCATCCTTTCTGGACAACAAGCGTAACGGTTTCGTGGGAGTCTGGATTAAAAGGGATATAAATTTCAAAGTATAATATACAAAATATCAATAAGAAAATTCCTCCAGCTATAACGCCGATTTTTCTTACCGTATTAACCGAAATAACAGAAAAATTTTTACCTTTGATTTTGCCTGTTAATTTGGACAGATCCAGACCGATTTTGTTTTTTTGTTTAAAATCCATTGAACTATTTTATCATTTAAATCCCCTGTTGCCCACTACGTCACGGGTTACGACTATTTTTTATAGAAGCTTTCCCTGCCTTAATTTTTTTGAGACAGCCATCGCTCTTTCTTCTCCCAGTTTTGTAAGAATAAAATATGTTTTAGGATCTCCAATTATCATTTTATCTTTTCGAAGCGCCCTTAACGGCCTATCCAGCTTTCTTGAATCCGGCCATACGGGATATCTTAAAAACCTTACAGTCTCCGGAAAAAAGGTGAAGCATTCTTTTACCAGGCGCTCAAAACTACACTGCTCATTATTGATGATAACAGAGTGTACGCAAAAAAGAATCAAATCGTTAACTGTCCCGATTTTATCGTGGATCCTCGACTCCGTCGGGAAGAAATTTGAACTTTTGTTGTAGCTACCCTGCATCTTATAAAATTATCCTCCCAGAAAGGAAAATGTCTAACGTCCGCTTTCATTATAATTACGACAGTGCAAATAGTGGGCTTTGGACAATGCTAGAACCGCTATTCAAGCGAGTTTGAGCCTTAAATACAAAACTAAACAATTATCTCAAACTCATCTTTAATCCACCTAGGATAATCTCCTTTTGAAATAACTCCTTTGTCTATCCACTGGAAGTTCGTATGTTCCCCACTCAGCTTGATTTCTCCACTGATATAATCTGCCAAAAAAGTTAAACCGACTAGATGTAGGCCGTCTTTTATTAGGCTCCAAACACGCGATAATTTTAAAACCTTTATTTTTATGCCTAATTCTTCTTCTACCTCCCTTTTTAGGCCTTCTTCTATTTCTTCCCCGAATTTTAGTCTGCCACCCGGAAGATCTATTTCATTAGGACTAATTTCTTCCGTATCACTTTTAAATATAACCAAAAACTTATTATCTTTGTTTTTTATTATCGCCTTAGTGGCAACGCTGAATTTTCTATCCATATTTTTAATGTTAATTATTTTCTATCTCAAGATTATTGTACACAAATAACTACTGTGTATCAAATCTTTTGCTGATTTATATTTTTTAAACTTTATAACTGGTTTTTCCTTGCCGTTTAAAAATGGACAAAAAGAATCCGGTAAATTTTTTCTACCTTCAGTCATTCGTCTTCCATAACATCCACCGACGCATTTATCAGAAAATTCACATCCCTTGCAAAAAGTCGGTAAAACTTTTTTGTCTCTGTTAAACTTTTCGTTATCTGTGCTTTCTTTCGCATAAACGCAGGATGACACTTCGCCGTCCGGATGAATTCTTAAAGAATCGCCACATTTAGACCCTCCCGACATATCTTTCCAAAATAACGACAAAATCGGCTCAGAACACGAGACAACTTCAAAATTTTCGCTTAAATCTTTGATTGCCGTCCAAAATTGATCATAAGATGGTGTAAACTCGTCTTTGTTAACGGGTTTGTATATATTAATTCTCAAATTAATGTTATATTTATCCAATATTTTTTTGAATCCGGAAAAAAAATCAAAGTTATTAGACATTAAAACTGACACTATTGAGACGTTTATTTTAAACTTCTTACATCTTTCTATAGCTTTAATAGCATCCTTAAACAGCCCGGGACGACTTCTCCATTTATCGTGCAATTCTGGTTTTGGAAAATCGATGGAAATATCTACGTCATCAAATTTCTCCAAAGTCTCATCTTTCATCGTATTAACGGAAAGTCCGTTTGAGGTGACGGCCATTTTTACTTTTTTGGAATAAAAAAAATCAACAATTTTCTCGAACTGATCGTTCAAAATACTTTCGCCCGTACCGAAGTTTGCAGATTTTAAATTTGGAAAAACCTTCAAAACCTTACAAGCCTCGGTCAACCCAAACTTCTTATCTACCATTTTCCTTGAGTAACAATGAGCACAATTAAGATTACACCTGTTCGTTAATCCGATACCAATGGTCGCTATCGCAGGATATTTATTTTTTGTCTGAAAAATATTCATAACATTGAATTAATTATTGTTAATAATTAATTCTTTAATTTTGACTACCAATAAATTAAACTTATTAATAATCCCTGATTCGTCATTCTCTAATAATTCAGAGTCCCATATTTTAAATCCCCCGTCAACCATAGCGCCGTAAATTTCGCCTATATTTTGAAACAAATCGCCGTCATCTCTCTTATTATTTTTAACAAAAAATAAATCTGCTTTTTTGTTCTTTTCTATGCTTCCGATAGTGTTATTTAATCCTAACACCTTGGCCGCATCAATTGTTATCAAATCCAAACATTTTTGTTGAGAAATACTGTTTTTATAATATGAAAAACACCTTCTGGCTTCTTCTAAAATACTGAAAGTGCCGCTGGTAGCAACACCGTCGGTCGCCAAACAAACCTTAATGCCTATTCCGATAACATCGTTTAAATTTAAAACTTTATCTGCCACATTAATATTAGAAGACAAACACTGGACTATAGACGACTGACGTTTTTTAATAAGCGATAAATCATTTTGGCTGAACCAGTTGCCGTGAATGAGAATCGTTCTTCTATTTAGTAAATTGTTTTTTTCTAAAAATTCAACAGAACTCATCCCTAATTCCTCCTCAATTTCACGTTCCTGATTTTTAGTCTCAGCTATATGCAACACCAACCTAACATCCGGAAAACTTTTTAATATTTTTTTAACTGAAGACATAGCAGCCATATCAATTTTATTTAAAGAGTGAAGAAATATAGCCGGATAAGAAATACTTATTTTTTTATTTTTTTTATATTCCCGAGTATACTGCCTTTCCAAACCAATGCTTAATGCTTTCAGTTTAGAACTGTTCATCACCATATAGCCAGACACATTCCTAATTCTCCATTTATTCGCGAAACCAGCCACCCTTCCTCCGCAGATTGTAGTGGTTCCAGCTTTCATTAGGTGCAAAAGAGAATAATCAGCAACTATTTTTCTTTCTTTCTCAACCAAATCAGTCTTTCGAGTTATCTCTTCCGTGACTTTTAAATAATCCTCTAGCGAATATTTACCTTTCAATAATCCTTGAAATATAGATTCTCCTAAATGGACGTGGGCGTTAACAAATCCCGGTAAAACAATTAAATTTTTTGCGTTAATTACTTTATAACCACTTTTGAAATCATTTGGTTTTGGATCGCCCGAACTAACTTTATCTATTTTGTCTTTTCTGACGACGATAAAACCATGGGGAATATGTCTCCTTCGCTTATTCTGAGTAAGTATAGCAGCATTTATTATTAATAAATTCATTTTGATTATAAAAAAAAGGGAAACTACTGTCTCCCCGATACTTCTTTCTTGATTCGCTCATGAATGGCTTCTTTGTCCTGCGTGCCATCAATTACTCTCCAGTTGGGCATGCTTTCCGAAAGCAACAAGAACTGCCGCCCTTGCCACTCCATGTGAGACGCATCAAGAAGATCGAACCGACTTTTTTCTTCTCTCGATTCGAGCCTTTTCTTGGCAATTTCCACTGGAACGTCTAGCAATACGGTCAGATCGGGCATGACTCCGAAATGAGCCACGTTAAGAAATTCCATAAGCAATTCCTTACTTATGCCAATCGAAGCGTTATAGCTGATAAATGATCCGTTGCCACGGTCAGCGATTACACATTCACCCTTCGCCCGATGAGGCAGTATAATCTCGGAAAATGCCTGAGCCTTGCTGGCTAGAAACAAAAACATCTCTGCGGTCGCGGCGTTCAATTCTCCGTGCATTAATATTTCTCTAACCCTTTTGCCAAGTTCTGTGCTAGCGAGTTCTTTCACGACAACGGCAGGAATTTTGTTGGCTACCATGTGCTTGTGTAAAAGATCGCACTGAGTCGTCTTACCAGCGTGTCAAATCATTTAACTATCTGACCGAAACGGGTATTTCTCTGACTCCGGAAAATCTCGACGAAATTTTCTTTTTCTTTGTCCCGCCGAAGCTTTTGGCGAAGGCGGATTCTTCGACCTTTTGCG
>Ga0209542_10004310_pt1 | contig 29337 bp, 26 predicted proteins | sample RifCSPhighO2_01_FD_184028 | JGI IMG/M metagenome (GOLD analysis project Ga0209542, IMG submission 184028) | Soil microbial communities from Rifle, Colorado - Rifle CSP2_plank highO2_0.1 (SPAdes) (version 2) | ecosystem: Environmental > Terrestrial > Deep subsurface > Rock core/Sediment ... | reverse complement strand
CACGAAACATATGTGAATATTGCGAACCACACTTTTCCTGTTGGAAACTATGGAAAATTTTTAGTGGAGTATGATGCCGATTCTGCCGGGGCGCAAATTACACTTGAGTTTGATGAGGGAAGTGCAGGATCGTTGTTCACTTATTTAAGCTCTAATGGAACAACTTACCAGGTTAATGAAGCGAAAAACGTGGTAATGCTTATCCTGAACACTTCCGGAACATGCAATGTTACATGCACAAACGACCTTGCATGCAATGACGCAATCGCAACCACAACAGACACGTGCAATAGAATCGGGGCATGCAATTCAACCTGTTCAAATATAGATAGCGGGATTACAATTGAATGTAATTTGGATTCGGATTGTGATGATGGAAATAGCAGTACAACAGATGCCTGTTCAAATCCCGGAACCGAGTCATCATGTACAAACACTCAAATTGATTCTGGAGAAGAAGATGAGAGTGAAGAAGGTACATCAATAGAATTGACTGTAGAAAATAATGAAATAATTTGCAGTTCTAATTCAAATTGTGATGATGGAGCTGAAACCACTGTTGATGAGTGCAAGAATGCGGGATTGGTAACATCTTATTGTTCTAATGCACAATGCCGCATATCATGCACGGGAAACGAAAGTTGTGATGATGGAAATCCAATTACTAATGATGCCTGTCTCAATGCGGGAACATGTGGGGCGAGCTGTAACAATTCATCCTGCAACCCCCTTTGTACAACAAGCGCGGATTGTGATGACGGAGATTCGACAACAACAGATGTTTGCACAGGCGCGGGAAGATGCACGGCAACATGCCAAAACTTAACAACCATAGGAAATGGAACGTGTGATCCTGAGGAAACAAAATGTTCCGCGCCAAGCGAATGTGGGGGATGCGGCGGGAGTATAAATGATATTTTCGAATTTGCGTGCATTGGAAACAGTTGCCAGCAGACAATAAAGCTCGGAGTGTGCGGAAACTCAAGATGTGAGAGCGGAGAAAATTATTTCACGTGCGAAGCTGATTGCAAGCCAAGGGAAATACTCATTGAATCCTCTTTTCCAGACACTTTTTATGTGAGGGGCGAAAATGTTCAAGTGAAAGCAACTGTTGTTGTTGATGGGCAAGAAGTTACCGGGGCACAGGTTAGGGCACAAGGTTTTTTTGGCAGCATTGCTCTTTTCAATGACGGGCGCCATGATGAGGGAACGCGCAATGATAATGTTTATGCGAATTATTTTATAATAAATCGCGATGTCGACAAACAGCTTTACCCAATAATAATAACGGCCGAACTTGGCGGGGTTATCGGGAAAAAAAGTATTTTCATTAACGTTGTTCCGAAACTCAGTTTTAGCGTTCAGTTTGACAAGGAGTTTTATATTTTGGGGGATAATCTCAAAATGGAGGGAACGCTTGGCAGAAAAACAATTCCCGTGAATTTGCCCATTGATTTGAATTTCGAGTTTGAAGAGAGATTGCTTGCGGATGAAAATCTTTTTTCGGAAAACGGGAAGTTCTCGGCAAATTACAGGACAACGCTGATTGACAACGACGGAAACTATATTGTAACAATGACGTCGTTTGATGAAAACGGGAACATTGGAATTTTGGAGAAAAACATTTCCGTGTTGAGCTCTGAAGCAACGAATTTCCTCATAGTGGGTATTGGCATTACGGATTCGAATGCGGGGTTCAAAAAAGGAAGCATTGTAACAATAACTTCTTCCGTGAAGGACGTTGCAAATAATCCGATTGAAAATGCAATTGTGACAGGAACAACTGCTTCCGGTTTGAGGTTTGATCTCGTGGAAGTGAGCACGGGATTTTATGAAGGGAATTTTTTGATTGAGAACCGGACAAAAAACGGAGAACTTGGAATACAGATCAATGCGGCAAAACAAAGCAAACAGGGTTCGGCTTCCTCTTCAATCAATGTTGTTGAATCTAACATTAATCTGGAAATAATTGAGCCGAAGACCACAAATTTTTTGGCGGGAGAGGAAATAATTGTGAGAGTAAAAGCCGGATATGAGGATGGTTCGCCGGTTGTCACGGAAAAAATATTGGCAAACGTGAACAACAAAACCATAGAGCTCAAGGGAATTGACAAGGGAATTTATGAGGGAACCTACATTGTTGACATTAATGATCAGGGAAGTGTTTCGGTAAAAATAGGGCTTGATGACGGCTACGATAATCAGGCGGAACAAACAATAGTGGTTGAAGTAACCGGGATTTCTTATCTTTATTATTTGAGGACATCGGGGATCAGCATAGTATTGTTTGTTGTCGCGGGAATAATAACGCTTTTTTTCGGGTTAAGGATTGTAAAAAAAATAACAGGAATAGATTCTTTGAAGAAGCGGGAAAAAAGATTGATTGAAACAATCAAGGGAATACAAACGCAGTACTTTGTTGAGGGAAGCACGGACAAAAAAACTTATGACAAATACATGGAAAAATATGAGTCAGAGCTTGATGATGTAAGGGCGTCCATTCACCAAGCCCAGTTGAAGGGGAAAAAATGAGGAAAGTATTTGCATTGGCATTAGTACTTATTTTCAGCGCAAGCGCTTTCGGGGCTGAAAGTGTTTACTGGTTCAGGGGAAATGACTTCACCACTTTTATAGAGGGAAAGACCGCAAATTTTATGACAACAACAATCCCTAATATTTCTTCCTCCGAAACCGCATTTGAACCTGATTCGGAAAATGTTTTGGGAACATGGTATTCAAGCACGTTCGCAAATGGAACGCAATTGTATACAAGCATAATATTCTGGACAAACGGCTTTACCGGAGAAAAAATTTCTTGGGAACTTTATGAATTCACACCCTTGACTCTTGAAAATACTTTGCTTGCAAGCGGGGAAACGGAGAACAATGCAGAATCAAAAGTTATGTTAAGCAATGCGGTAAATGTAAAGCCGGGAAGCAGGCTCAAGGTTGTTCTTAAGTCTGAAAACGGGAAATTGGAAATTGATGGAACCGAACTTAGCGCGAACAGTTCGTGGACATCTCCCTCAGGAGAGGAATTCGTTGCCAAAGGAATCATTGGAACGGCACTGATTTATTTCAACCAATGCTCTTTGGAAACAATCGCATGCATTGACAACCTTTTATGTGATGATGGCAATCCTTTCACATCGGATACGTGTAATAATGCCGAAACATGCGAGGCAAGCTGCAGCCACAATGCGTGCATTCCGGCCTGCACAACGGGAGCTGATTGCAGGGATTCCGATCCGTTAACAATTGACATTTGCAATGAATCCGGAACATGTGAGGGCGTGTGCGGAAATATTTCATGCAACCCCATATGCGGTTCGGATTCAGAGTGTAATGATGGCCACACCCAAACAAGGGATGTTTGTTTTTTTCCCGGAACATGCTTTGCGCAATGCTCAAATACAATTGTTGCGGAAGCTGAAATAACAACTAATTCCTGCACGAGAAAAGAGTGTTTTGAAAACAATTGTTCTGAGGAACCGGAATTGTTCTGTTGTGGGAACGGATTCTGTGAACAAAGCGAAACATGTTCGAGCGACTGTGAAAACACGGAAATGGAAATTTTAAAACCGCTTTTTGGGGATTATGTGAATTTTGGGGAAAGTTTTTCTATAGAAGTTAAAGCGGATCCCGGAAAAAATATTGTTGCGGAAGGATTCTTTGGAACTAAAGAACTTTTTGATGATGGAAAGCATAATGATGCAAAATCAAATGATGGTTTGTATGCAAACTCATTTTCGGCGGAAAGTGTAAGTGAGGGAGTGAAACAGGTAAAAATAAGCTCTGCCGGAAAAAGTGTTTACCTGAATCTTAATGTTGTTCCGCTGCTTGAGACGTTGCTTATCACAAACAAGGAAACGCTTGTTCTGACTGAGACATTGGAAATAAAGGGAACTATTGCAAAAAAAGGCGCGCCTGTAAAAACAACATTGGAAATAACGGCGGAAAATCTTGGACAAAATATTTTCAGAGAGAATATTGAAACCGACAATTTTGGAAATTTTAAATATTCTTATAGATCACTTTCGATTGACCCTGCGGGAGATTGGGCGATTAAAGTGAGCGGGAATGACGATTTTGGAAATAAAATTGAAAGGATAACCTCGGCAAAATTTATTTCACCTGAAGAAAATCTTCCATTGGCAATAAAAGTTCTGAACGAATTGAAAAACGAGTATTCTGCGGGAGAAAAATTTGGCATTGAAATTGAGGTCGCAAATAACGGAGAAAATATATCCGGCGCAAAAGTAACTGCCACACTAAATGGAACGCATTCTTTTGAATTATCGGAAACGGAAAGCGGAACATATTCAGCGATCATTATGATCCCGGAGAAAACCCCGTCGGGAAAAGCAAGTGTTGTCATTAGCGCGGAAAAAAATTCTTTGAAAGGGAGAAAAATCATTGAAATCGCAGTGAAAAAATTTAATATTATAATAGAAATTGTAAACGTACAGAAGGAAACTTACCAAGCCGGGGAAAGTGTTTTTTTCAAAATCAAAGCCGTGAACGAAATGGGATTGCCCATTGAAAATGCGAGAGCCATGCTGAAAATCGAGGAAGAGGAAATTCCGTTAACATTCACAAATGGCCTTTATGTCGGCTCCTATCGAATTGTTGACATCGGAACGTTCAACGGGATAATAGAAATAACCGATTCATCGAACAATATTGGAGTTAAAGGAATCGGCATAAACGCGGAGGGTTATTCTCCCGAGTATTATTTGGATCATTATTTGCAGGCAATAATTTTGGGTGTTGCGGGAATTATTGGATTAGGATTTTTGTCGTGGCATTTTTATTCACGCAGAAAACAAAAAGGCCAATTGTCCGAAAAGGAGGAGGAGCTTACAAAAAAAATCAGGGGAATACAAACAAGGTATTTCAGGCTGGGGGCGCTTTCGAGGCAGAAGTACGACGAGCTAATGCTTAAATACGAACAGGAACTAGAGAGTGTTAGGAAAGAACTGAAAAACAGGAAAGGCGATAAAAAGTGAAAAAATTATTTTTTATATTTTTTTTGCTGTTCATTTCAGGAACGGTTTTTTCCCTAACCCTCAAAGCGGAACAGAATGGCTATGAAAAAGGAAGTGATATACCCCTGAGCGGCTCCTGTGATGCGGGAGAAGTGCACAAAATAAAAGCCGAGCTTGGAAATCTGCAGATTTTTGAGGAGCAGATCAACTGTTTTGAAGGAAAATTCAGTTATACTCATTCAACTTCTTATCTTGACCCAAGCGGCAACTGGACAATAACACTTTTCACGCAAAACAGCGAAACACAAATAATTGTTCAAATTGAGCCTGTTCCTGAATCGGCTTTTTACAGAATAACTTTTTTGAGTCCGGCGGTTTTCACGTTCCAACGAGGGGAACCTGTGTTCATTAGCGTTGAAATCACTGATTCCGGAAACCCTGTTCTCGAGGCGGAAGTTGTGATGTTTGATGTTTTCGGAAGAAGAATACAATTGAAAGATGAGGGAAACGGCATATATGATATTAATTACGGCATTCCATTCAACTCACAGATTGGAAAATGGGATCTTTTTGTAACCGCACAAAAAAATCAAGAGTCTAAAAATTACGGCGGGGAAAGGAAAATAGAAACAAACATTGTACAAACGCAATTCGATTTTGAGTTTATTGAACCGGAAAACAGGACTTTTGAGCAGAGCGACTCCGTGCCGTTTAGAGTAAAGGTGAGGTATCCGAGCGGGCAGAAACTTTCAAAAGTGCTTGTGGAAACCGCCGAGTTAAGGGTTAACAATAGTACATTCCCAATGGAAATGAACTCTGAAGGAGAACTTGTTTTGAACTATTACGCGCAGGAATCGGGAAACCTGATCCACACGATTTTTGTGGAGGATATCGCCGGAAACCAGGCAGAGGCGAATTTGGAGTTAACCATAACCTGTTCCGTAACATGCCTCCTCAAAAGTTATGGTTTGATAGTGCTGGCATTCATACTGGTTTTCGGGGTTGTTGCAAAACTGTTTTATTCAAAAACGAAAAAATCATTTGATCTTTTGGCGCTGCAAAAAGAAAGGGAAAAAACAATGGAATTAATAAAAAACATTCAAACAGAGTACTTTGGAAAGGCCGTTATGCCCGCCTCGAGCTACAAGAGCAATCTTGCCGAATACAAGGCACGACTTATAGACCTTGATGAAAAAATAAAGCAGATGAAAAAGAAGATTGAAGAAACAAAGTAAGGTTATTAAGCATAAAAAATCATGCTGATGTGAATGGACGAAAACAGGAAACAGGCTTTTGCAAAGGCAATAAAAAAACTCCTTGAATCGCATACTTCGGAGGAAGATATTATAATAAGCCTCAAGGAAATGGGTTTGGATAAGAAAGAGGCCATAGAAACATTGGAGTTTGCAAAAAAGCTTCCGACAAAAAAAGACGAGGCAAAAGCACAGGAATCCGGAGAGCAAAAAATTAATACTAAAGAATCTTCTAAAAAGAATTTTTGGGGATCGGAAGAAGATGGAATGCTGGATTCCGCAAAAAAGGAAAAACCGCTTGTGAAAAATGAGGAAGCCGGAACGGCCTTCTGGAAAAAAATTCTCAAAGAAGAGGGACAAAAAGAAGAACCAAAAAAGGGAAAATCGAACTTTATCCCGGAACTGAAAAAGGGCGGGAAAGAAAGGGTAAAGGAAATAATAGTGGAATCCCCCTTGGACATGAAAAACAAAGAAGAAAAAACTTTGGAACAGACAAAAAAACTTGAAAGAATTACAGGAAAAAAAGATGAAAAAACCGTTTTTGAAAATAATGCCGAAAATGAAACGGGGAAAAACGCGTGGAAAAGAATTTCAGAGGAAAAAAACCTCGGAAATTCAAAAGAAGATTCCGGGAAATCGGCATTCAAAAGCAGTTTGGATTTTATTGAAAAAGAAGTTGATCGTGGAACCGGCCTTGAAACCGCCGTAAAAAAAGCGGAAAAGAAAAAGGACGAGGCGGAGAACGTTTTGTCAAAAATAAATATTCTTGTAATTCCTAATAGAGAGTACAGCAAGGGAATTTCCACTTTGCTCAAAAGAACCTCTGAGAATTACCAAAGAATAGCATTGGTGAACCTAAACGAACTTTACAAGAGCATGATACAGCATTTGAAAGAGCTTGGTGTGGACGTTAACAAATTCTTTTTCATTGACGCGATCACAATAACATCGGATAAAAACGTGAAAAAGCATGACAATGCCATTTTCGTGAGCTCGCCGAACTCACTCATAGAACTGAGCCTGGCAATTACGCAAACTCTGAACACACAAAAACCTGATGTGCTGATTTTTGATTCACTTTCAACAATGCTCATTTACGAGGACGAGTCAACAGTAACAAAGTTCGTGCACTCTTTGATAGGAAAAATCAAGGCATATGGGTTGGATGCGTATTTCACAGCACTTGAGGGGGATGCAAACAATGAGTGCGTAAAAAACCTCAGCATGTTCGTTGATAAAGTGAGCACGCTCACAGAATTTGAATTGGGAGAATTGGGATTTGAAACAAACTTTGCTATCCCGGAAAGAACAAGTAACATAGAAAATGTGCAGAAAACCAGTGTAAGGCCGAAGCCTATGGATCCAGAGCTGTTGAAGCGCCTTGGAGAAAACCGTATTGTTACAACTGAAATGAACAGACTCAAGGAAAAGCTCAATGACATGCAGGAAAATCGAGAGGTTGAGAAATCGCTCAACGAACTCAAGGGGCAAATGAGCAAAATAGACGAACTTAAAAATCTCAGGGAACAAGTGAAGCAGATAAGCGAAAAAATAGGCAAAAAAGAAGAAACCTCGATGGACAAAAGCATTGTAATGCAGATAAACAGACTTGAGAAAAAAATTGATGAAAGCAGTGATAAAAAAGCGGAGGGGAATGAAAAATACCGGGAGGAAATAAAAAAATCCATGCAGGACATCAAAGAAAAAATGGGGAAAATAGAAAAACTTTCAGGATTGCAGGAACAAGTAAAGGCGCTTTCGGAAAAGGTTGAACAGAAAAAAGAAAAGCCCATAGATAGCGCTGTTGTGGAACAGATCACAAAATTGGCATCCAAAATTGACGGGATTGAAAAAACCGTTTCAACAAAATTGCGGGAGAAAAAAAGCGAACAGGAAAATGAATCGCTCAAAAAGAAATTAGAATCATACAAAAAGCAGGCTGAATTGCAATCAATGATGAATGATTTTTATAAAACTGATATCAGTAAAGTTAATCCTGACAAGGTTATGACAAAGCACCTTGAAAAGGATTTGGAGAAAAAAGAAAAGTTTTTGGATACTGCTTACAAAAAAGGACTTGTTCCAAAGCAGGTTTTCACAAAGGGAAGAAACAGGATAAAGCAGGAATCGAAAAGATTGAAACACGCGGCAATGGTACACTCGCTTGAGGGAAAGCTTGATACGCTGAATGAAGCATATGATTCGGGAGTAATTAGCAGGGATTCTTATACAAAGGGGAAAGTAAGGATTGAAAAATTGCTTAAAACTTAAAAGAAATATTTAAAAAGGAAAAAGAGTTTATATGTTAAAACAAATTCCAAGTGAAACTAATGGCTAAAACAAAAAAAACAGGTTCTAAGAGAGCCAAATCCGCAAAAAAGGCCTCACATAGAAAGGTCGGAAAAACTGTTGATAAGGGCATTCAAATGGATTCATCGGGCCATCATTCTGTTCTGAGAGAAGCTTTGAAGGATATTGCAAGGGAATTAGGACAATTAAGAGAAGAAAAAGGGGATTTGGAATCAACGCTGGATGATGTTGCGGGAAACATTACAAGCACGCAAAACCAGGAAGTGCAATTAAAAGACCAATTGAGAAAACTTAGTTCTGTTGAAAATTCTTTAAGCCTGAAAAGGAATAGAGTGAGAAAGAAGCTTGAGCAGATTAGGCAGAAAATAGGAAAAGTAAGGCAATTATCCAACCAAATGGAAAATCTTTAAATTCGAATTTTTTTGAAATAAAAAAATTAAAGAAATTAGTTCTCCCTGAATATTTCCTGATCAATGTAAATTTCAAATCCGCGAGGAGTTATTTTGTAAGGAACAAGTTTTTTCGAGTGCGCGCTGCTCCTCAATTTTAATATTTCCAACGCATTTTCGCGCGTGTTGTGAACTTTAATGTTGTAAAAAACTACTACTGCATCCGCAAGGAATTCCTCTATGCCCATTCTTGAGTAAACATTAGGACTTTGTTCTGTTTCTCCGAAAACCAAATTTACCGAACCATAACTTTCAAGAGTTTCGAACAAGTGACGCAAGTATTGTCTGTAACCCTGATGGTTATCCACAAATGCAATTGAAAGAGCTGAAAGAGAATCAACCACAACTCTGTCGGGTTTGAATGGAAGATCGAATTGGAATGGTAAATCAAACTGTTCGAATTCTATATACAAACCTCCGCGCTCTTTTGTGAGGGTTGCTTCAACCGCTCTTGCAATTGTAAGCGGATCGATTTTTATTATTGCAATCAAACCTTTTTTTTCAAGCTCATCAATATCCCAACCAAAGTTTTCCATCATGTTTTCCTTGATTTTTTCCGGGGTTTCTTCAAGGGTTAGGTAAACGCCTTTTTGCCCAAGATGTTTGGCTCCCATGTAAATGAACTGCATTGCAAAAGTGGTTTTTCCTGTTCCTGCTCCCCCGGAAATTAGAATTGTGTCACTTTTTTTTAATCCCCCTCGATCAATGAGTTTGTCGAAATCACTAACCATTGTGGGAACTGTTTCTCTGAATTCGACGCGCTTGTACTCATAATGCGAAATTTTTGGAGGGCCTCTAACAGAATCAAGTACATCAAGGTTGTCTTCTTTTTTTGTTTCAAGAACTGAAAAGTCGGATGATTTTGCAGGGTTTTTTTGTTTTGACGAAAAAAAACTCCCTTGGTTGGAGTTCCAAAAATCGGAATCCAAAACCGATCCGCTTTTTTTCTCGGATTCTTTTTCTTTTGAAGATGGTTTTTGCTTTCCGCTTTTTTGATTTTTTTCGTTTTGGGCATCTGTTTTGGAAGTGGAAATTTTTTTAACGTTTTTTTGTGCTTCTGTCACAATGGACAGGGCTTCCTCATCAGAAACTCCGATGTCTGTCATGCTTTTTTTTGCCTCTTCTTCGCTTGTCCCGGATTCGATTAATCTGCGGGTTGCGTCTATCAAACGCGATTTGTTTTCAACCATAACACATTAAAGTGGAAATTCCGAAATATAATTGTTTGGGCGAAAAAACCATATACGTTTAATAAGGCCTGTAAAGTTAAATTTTCCAGGGAATTAAAATGGCTGCAAAAACACAGGAAAAGGAAAAAGAAGAGGAAACTCCGAAAGCGCGTCCGGGAAAGTTTAATGTCGAGCGCGTGAAAACAGGGGTTGAGGGCCTTGATGAAATGATGGCCGGCGGAATACCGAAAGGAAATCTAATTGTTTTGAGCGGCGACCCCGGATCGGGAAAAACGGTTTTGTGCTGGGAATTCCTTTACGAGGGAATAACAAAGTACAATGACAACGCGGTTTATGTTTCTTTGGAGGAAACGGAGGAAACAATTTATCAGGGAGCAATGGAATTTGGGTGGGATTTGAAAAAGCTTGTGAAAGAGGGAAAGCTCCTTATTGTTACGGTTGAACTTTATGATTTTGAAAGGTTGAAGGCGGCAATCGAGGACAATGTGAAGGCGATAAATGCAAAGCGCGTTGTAATAGATCCGGGTGTTATTTTCAGGTTGTTTTTTGACCGCGAACTTGATGCAAGAAAAAGAATTGTTTCACTTGGAAAAATGCTCAAAGCAATCGGGGTTACGACAATAATAACAAATGAAATAAGTCTTGACAAAATATCCTCGCTTTATGGTCTTGAAGAGTATGTTGCCGACGGAGTTATACTTTTGTACCACACTAAAATTAAGAACAGGTTCATCAGAAGCATTGCGGTTTTGAAAATGAGGAACACTGAAATAGCCGAAAAATTGAAGCCCGTGAAAATATCTTCCACGGGGATAACGGTTTTGGCCAAATCGGAATTGTTTGACGAGGTGTAAAAAATTTGGTTTCCAATACTGACAAGTGGGATGAAGAAAAAATCATGAGCGTGCTTGTAAAATCGAGCGGTTTTAACTTAAAGCTCACAAAGGCATTTGAGGGAATTGAAAAACCGTTTACGGTTCTGACGCTTGTGGATCCAAAGGATCAGCCGATGCTTAGAAGCGCAATGGTGAAAAAATACATGGAGAAGGATGCGTGCATTATTTACATTACGCTCAGCACCGGTTACAACAAACTCAAAGAAGATTTTGAAAAGGAAAAAATCAATACAAAAGACATCCAATTCATTGACATGGTTTCAAAAGACAGGGGCGTTGAGATAAAGGACACTGCACAGGTTAAGTATGTTGAAAGCCCCATGGAGTTAACGGATTGTTTGATAAAAATGGACAAATTGATTTCCGAAAACAAGGAAAAAACCATTGTTATTTTGGATTCTGTTTCCACAATGCTTGTTTACAATCAACCCACTTCCATAGAAAAATTTGTCCACTCTTTAATTGGAAAAATTAGCGTGGCGAATGCCTCCGCAATACTTTTTTCTTCCAATGCAAAAGAATCAAAAAGCATTACAAATACAATAGGGCATTTTGTGGATAAAATAGTGGAATTGTGAGATTTGCAAAGAAGTGGTTCAGATTGACTAAAAAAATCCATTTATTATCCGAAAGATCTCTTGCCAAAGACTGGCTAAGGAAGGAAGAGGATGTAGCATGGAAACACCTTTGAAAGACTATTTTCTATTAACCTAGTTCCGCACCGGCACTGAACCCTAAATGCAATTAAAAAGAGCCTTGCCATTGAATTCTATTTATGGATTGGCGCGAAAAAATGGAACAAATTGCACAGAATGTGCGCAATAGCGATGATTTTGTTGTAATACACCACTATGATGCGGATGGATGTTCTTCCGGAGCAATACTTTACGAAGCTCTTAGGAGAGAAGGGAAAAAAGTTTCAAAAATGTGGATAAAGCAATTGTATAGGGAAAATATTCCGGAAATAAAAGGAAAGGGAAAAAATTATGTGTTTGTTGATTTTGGGTCCGGGCAATTGGAATATTTGATAGAAGAGTTTGGGGAAAATCTTTTTGTTTTCGATCATCATCAAAAAGTTAATGTGAATCATGAGAACCATTTTTCTCCTTTTGATTATGGGATAAATGGGGGGAATGAAATCAGCGCTTCGGGAATTGCTTATTTGTTTGCGAAAACTTTGAATCCGAAAAACATTGATTTGGTGCCGCTTGCAATTGTCGGGGCTGTGGGGGATGTGCAGGATTTTTCCGGAAAACTAATTGGTTTGAATTCTGAAATAGTGAAAGAAGGAGCTGCTTCAGGATTTTTGAAAGTTGAAAATGATCTTAGATTATATGGAAGAATTACAAGGCCGTTGGTGCAGTTTTTGCTTTTTAGTTCTTCTCCGGTTTTGCCGAATTTGACCGCAAACGAAGAGAATTGTTTGAAATTTTTGCAGGAAACCGGAATTGAATTAAAGCGAGGAGAAGTGTGGAGAACTTATTCTGATTTGAAACTCGAAGAAAAACAAAAATTAACAACAGCGCTTATTCTGCATTTGCACAAGCACAATGTTCCCGAGTGGAAAATAAAAGAATTGATTGGGGAAGTGTATTCTTTTCCGCATGAAAATCAAAAAAGGCCTGTGAGCGATGCAAAAGAATTTTCGACACTTTTAAATGCCTGCGGTCGCCACTCGAGGGCGGAAATTGGGATTGAAGTTTGTTTAGGAGATAGAGGAGAAAAATATTTGGAAGCAATGAGTTTGATGCAGGAACACAGAAGGCAATTGCGTGAGGGCATAGAATTTATTTCAAAAAATGGGGTTCAGGAAGAGGAAATGTTTTATTGCTTTGATTCGGGAGAAACAATAAAAGAGAGCATTGTGGGGATTGTTGCTGGAATGTTATATGGATCGGGAATTATTGGAGATAATAAGCCGATAATTGCGGTTGCGCATAATGAGGATGGTTCGCTCAAAATAAGCGGGCGCGCAACAAAGGACATATTGTATCGCGGAATCAATCTTGGGAAAGCGTTCAAAGAAATTTGTGCGGAGTTCGGTGAAGGCAACGAGGGTGGCGGGCACGCTATTGCTGCCGGTTTGAAATTGCAGAAGGAAAATAAAAAAGAATTTATGAAAAAATTGAATGAAAAATTCAAAGAACAAACAAATACTACATAACAGATGTTTTTTATATTGAAAAGAACTACTTTTTGCTATGCGTGAAATAGGATTGGTTTTCATTGTTGTAATTATTGTTGCCGCAATTGGCGTGGTTTTGGTAATGCCAAACGGGAGTATTGGAACTAATGGATTTATTTTGCTGGCACAGGATAAGGAAAGTGTTGACGATTATTTTGAGAATGGAAAATTAAAACCTGCAATTGTTGAGCAGATAAATTCGAATATTGAGAATGTTCCAGAACAATTGTTTGATCTTTTTGGAAACAATAAAATAAACATTTTTGTTGAATATGGGGATGGATCTGTTCTGGATTATTATGCTGAAACCAAAAAGAACAGATTGACGGAATTGTCTCAAGGAGCAAAGAGTCTTGCGGATGTTGAGATAAAAATCAAGGAAAAAACAGTTAACAAATTGTCGGAATCTGAAAAACCTTTTGATTCTTTTTTGAATGCGATGAACTCAGGGGAAATAAAGTATAGAGGATTGAATGCGGAAGGAACAGTGAAAAGCATGACTGTTGGTGTAACAACAGCAGTTTTGGGGCTTGTGAACGGGGCACTTGGTTTTTTTGGAAGTTTATTGCGGTAAACGGTGAATAGACCCGCGATATTGTTCATGCCCTATAAGTTCAAGCAGATTTGGTACAAAATATATTCGCACCTCACCTGTGTAGTCGGAGGATTTTTTATAAAAAAACATTTCTTTGCCGGACCTGTCTTTTTTAACAAATTTGTTATTTCGAAGAATATCTTCAAAAATTTTTAGGGGAAACGAGTTCGCATCTACAAAATAGGCTCTTCCTCCCGCGCCTTCTCCTTTTGAAAAATTCACTGCAATCATATGAGGAGTTATTAGATGTAGTTTCAGATTCGGATCGGGGTTGGTTAGTTTATCAAGAAGAAGTCTTGGACAATTTTCTAATAATGTATTGTGGTCAACTTGAACATTTTCTCTCTCCATTGGATTTGAGAAAAGTTTGGCAACTCCTCTATCTATGTTAGCGATAATAGTTTCCGGACTGTGTGGAGATGGTCTTTTTGGAATTTCTCCTGGAATGGTAGGGCTTTTTACCGTTGCTGCAATCCGCTTTTCTATAGGGGGAACAGGAGCTGATTGTTGTGGATGAGCTTGCAAAAGTGCACGAACCGCGTCTTCTCCAGTCTTGTGTTCAAACTGGGGGTTGTTTGGTTTAGGGCCAACCAAACGTTTTTTTATTCGATCAATAAATCTCATAAAAAAAGTATGGAAAGGAATTATATTAATGTTTCTTATTTGCGGAGCGCAGCCTGCGCCGCAGCCAATCTTGCAATTGGAACTCTGAACGGAGAGCAGGAAACGTTTGTTAGACCGATTCTGTGGCAGAATTCAACCGAGGCAGGGTCTCCTCCGTGCTCGCCACAAATTCCAATATCCATTTTTTTGTTCACTTTTCTAATTGAATTAACCGCTTGAATCATTAATTGCCCAACTCCGTTCTGGTCGATTGTTTGGAATGGATCGCTTTCGAAGATTCCCTTTTCCAAATAAACTTGAATGAATTTTCCTGCATCGTCGCGGGAAAACCCAAGTGTTGTTTGGGTTAGATCATTGGTTCCAAATGAAACAAAATCAACTTCTTTTGCGATTTCGGAAGCGGTAATGCAGGCGCGGGGAACTTCTATCATTGTGCCTATTTTGTACTTTATTTTTCCTTTCACATTGAGTTTTGCTGCAACGTTTTCAATGATTTCTTTTTGTGATAAAAATTCTTTTACATTTCCAATAAGTGGAATTTCTATTTCGGGGATAGCATTCACATTGTTTTTCTTTACATTCAAAGCTGCGTTGAAAATTGCAGTAGCTTGCATTTCGGTTATTTCAGGATAGGTTATTCCTAATCTACATCCCCTATGGCCGAGCATTGGGTTTACTTCCGCAAGGGATTCAATAATTTGATGTATTTTTTCAGGAGTAACATTGAATTCTTTTGCAATTTCGTTTATTTCTTTTTCTTCTTTCGGCAAAAATTCGTGCAACGGAGGATCCAATAATCTTATGATTACTGGAAGGCCGTTCATTACCGTGAAAATTTCTTCGAAATCTTTTGTTTGGAATGGCAATAATTTTGCAAGGGCTTTTCTTCTTCCGATTTCATCCTGAGCAATGATCATTTCTCTAACGGCTTTGATGCGCGTTCCTTCAAAGAACATGTGTTCGGTTCTTGCTAATCCTATCCCCTCTGCTCCAAATTCTTTTGCAACTTTTGCATCCAATGGGGTTTCCGCGTTTGTTCTTATTTCCAAAGTTCTAAAGGAATCAGCCCATTTCATGAGAATGTGAAATTCTTTGGAGAGTTTTGGTTCAACTAATGCGAGTTTTCCCTTGAAAATTTCTCCTGTAGCGCCATCAATTGCAATGAAATCCCCTTCATTTATTTTTATTCCTCTTGATTCGAAGGATTTTGAGTGTTCATTAACTTTAATTTCTTCGGCGCCCGCAACACATGGTTTTCCCATTCCGCGAGCTACAACTGCAGCGTGAGATGTTTTTCCTCCGCGAGCGGTTAGAATTCCTTGAGCCGCGTGCATTCCTTCAATATCCTCGGGGGATGTTTCGGTTCTAACAAGAATGACTTTTTCTCCTGCAGCTTTTTGTGCTACTGCATCTTCGGCATTGAAAACAGCTTTTCCAACAGCAGCTCCCGGAGATGCTGCAAGGCCTTTTCCTAAAAGAGTTGCGGTTGATTTTGCATTTGGATCAAGTTGTTTGTGTAATAATTGATCTAATTGTTCAGGTTTGGTTCGGAGAATTGCTTCTTCTTTTGTAATGAGTTTTTCGTTAACCATATCAACAGCAATTTTTAATCCGGCTTGTGCGGTTCTTTTTCCGTTTCTAGTCTGCAATAAATACAATTTTCCTTTTTCGAATGTAAACTCAAAATCCTGGATTTCTCTATAATGCTTTTCGAGCTTTGAGTAGATTTGAATTAATTCTGCATAAACTTTTGGATGGGTTTTTTTCATTGCATCAATTGTTTGGGGCGTTCTTATTCCTGCAACAACATCTTCTCCTTGCGCATTAATCAGGAATTCTCCGTAATGTTCTTTTTCTCCGGTTGAAGGGTTTCTTGTGAATGAAACTCCTGTTCCGGAATCATTTCCCATGTTTCCGAAAACCATTGCCTGGACATTTACCGCTGTTCCTGCATCATTGCGGAGATTATGAATTCTTCTGTAAGAAACCGCGCGTGGAGTGTTCCATGAAGCGAAAACCGCATTGATTCCCATTTCTAATTGTTCTATTGGATCCTGTGGAAAGTTTTTTCCTGCTTCTTGTTTAACCAAAATTTTGTATTTTTCTACAACTTCTTTCAATTCTTTTGCATTCAAATCGGTATCGTTTTTTGCTTTTGCAATTTTTTTTATTGAATCGAGAACGTGTTCGAATTTTGAATGGGAAACGTTCATTACAACATCCCCGAACATGTTGATGAATCTTCTATAAGAATCATAGGCTGCGCGATCGTTTTTTGTTTGCTTTGCGAATGCTTCGACGCTCTTGTCGTTCATTCCTAAGTTCAAAACCGTGTCCATCATTCCGGGCATGGAAACATAAGAACCGGATCTAACCGAAACAAAGAGCGGGTCTTTTGAATCACCTAATTTTTTTTTCATTCTTTTTTCGAGTTTTGCAAGACCTGCTTTTACTTCAGCTTCTAAACCTTTTGGCCATTTTTTTCCAAGGGAATAATATTCGTTGCATGCGGTTGTTGTTACGGTAAAACCAAATGGAACATTCAAACCGGCATTGGTCATTTCAGCTAATTGTGCGCCTTTGTTCCCGAGAACAAATGATGCTTCTTCCGTATTGGGTTTTTTTGACTCATCAAACATGAAAACGTACTTCAATCGCTCACCTTGAACATTAGGATTAATTAAAAGTTTAAAAAGTGAATTGATGGAAAACTCCAAAACTGAAAGATAGGGAAAAGGTTAGTGCTTTAAACAAATTTAGTATAAATAAATTATTATGAAACAACCATGGAGATCTAAGCCTGCGCTTGCGCGCGCCAAAGGAATGATTGACTCGCTTGCGCGCGAGCGGGGTTTAAGGATGCCGCCAAAAAAAGAAAATCCTATAACCAATATTGGCACTGCAAAAAAAATTTTAACCAGCAAGATTTTCAGAAAAATGTCTGTTGAAGGAAAATTACGATATTACACAAAACTCATGTCAAGAGCGGTTGATTATCCGGAAGTCATGGCATTTATTGATGATGCCAGAAAAGAGTACATAGAACAGATGAAAAAAATCGGAGAAGAGTTTTAACATGAAACCAAAAAAAATCGGAATAACGGGCAGAAAGGAAAATCCTGTTGCGAAAGAAACCGCAAAGCTTTGCACTGATATTCTTGAACAAAAAAAAATTCGGTTTGAATTGGATAAAGGTTTTTTTGGAAAAGGGAAAGCGCTCAAGGATTTTGATTCGGATATAATAATTTCTTTTGGGGGAGATGGAACGCTTATAGCGGCGTTTCGCGAACTTGGAAAAAAGAAAATTCCGGTAATGGGTTTGCATTGTGGGAATAAAGGTTTTTTGCAAGCTTATAATCACAATGAATTGGAATTTGCGCTCAAAAATATTCTTGCGGGAAAATATTCTGTTGAAACACGGAGTAGGATTGCTGCAAAGGTTGCCGGGAAATTGGTTGGAGAGGCTTTGAATGAAGCTTTGGTTGTTCCTGAAAAAGCAGGAAGAATAATTAAGTATACTTTGAAAATTGGAAAGGAAGAGAGGAATGAGGCGGGAGATGGGTTGATTGTGGCAACTCCGACAGGATCAACGGCGCATTCTTTGAGCGCAGGAGGACCTATTGTAAAGGGAAATGCAAAGGTTTTTGTCGCGGTAAGCGTTAACCCTGTTGACTGGAGTCATAGACCCTTAATTGTTAACGACCATGAGAAAATTGTGGTAAACGGCATTACAAACTGCAAAGCTGAGTTGATTCTTGATGGGCAAAAGCGCTTCAAAGTAAAGAAAAGCATTGTACTTTCAAAGGGAAGCGAAGTGCTCTTGGTTGTGAAATAATACTTTTTTTAGTGAAAAACAAAGAAAACAAAACAATCTTCGGCAATCGCCAATATTTAGGTGGACAAAAGACGGAATGTTTATATACTCCTTGACGCACAAAGACTGTCCCATGACTAATACCCAGGATCTTATCAAGACAGGATTGGCAAAGAAAAGGGCACAGCTCCAGATCGTGCAACAGTACATAGCTGACCAAAGACACAGCTATTAAAGTAATCCAATAACAAATTTTTCAAAGAAAATTTTACTCTGGAGAGCTATCCGTGAAAACATCAAAAATTGGCAAATTCTATGAAAAAAATCTTAAAGAAAGGCTTAGGATTGTAAAGGAATTTGCGGAACTTTCGGAAGAGGAAGTAAAGGAATTGGAGAAATACGGTTCACTTGACTTTGAAACAGCCAATAGAATGATTGAGAATGTGTATGGAACGTTCCAACTTCCAATGGGATTGGCGACTAATTTTACTGTTAATGGAAAAGAAGTTTTGATTCCATTTGCTTTGGAAGAACCAAGCGTTGTTGCTGCTGCTTCAAATGCAGCAAAATTGAGTGAGGGGTTTGAAGCAAAGGCTTCCGATCCTATAATGATTGGACAAATACAATTGCTTGGAGCAAAAGATACTAAAAGTGCTATTCAAAAAATTTTGAAAAATGAAAAAGAACTTGTTGGAATTGCAAATTCTAGGGATTCAATGCTCATAAAATTTGGCGGCGGGGCAAGGAAAATTGAAGCACGAGAAATTTCCACTGCGCGCGGAAAAATGATTATTGTGCATTTGCTTGTTGATGTACGCGATGCAATGGGAGCGAACACAATCAATACAATGTGTGAACTTATCAGCCCAAAACTCGAGGAATTGTCCGGCGGAAAAACAAGGTTGAGAATTATTTCGAATTTAGCTGTTCATAGAACTGTGAAGGCGAAAACTGTTTGGAAAAAAGAAACTCTTGGAGAAGAAGTTATTGAAAATGTTCTTGATGCTTACGAATTTGCGGCGAACGATGAATATCGTGCGTGCACTCACAATAAAGGAATCATGAATGGAATTGATTCTGTGGTAATTGCAACTGGAAATGATTTTCGCGCAATAGAAGCTGGAGCACATGCTTTTGCTTCAATCAGCGGGAAGTACAAACCGCTTACAAAATATTCTAAAAATTCTAAAGGAGATCTTGTAGGAGAAATAGAACTTCCAATGGCTGTTGGACTTGTGGGAGGAGCGACGAAAACGCATCCGCTTGCAAAAATAAATGTTAAAATTTTAGGAGTTAAACATGCTTCTGAGTTGGCGGAAATAATTGCTTCTGTGGGATTGGCACAGAATTTTGCTGCAATGAGAGCACTTGCAAATGAAGGAATACAAAAAGGGCATATGAAACTGCATGCGAAGAATATTGCTGTAATGGCGGGAGCTTCTAAAGATCAAATTGATAAAATTGCAAAGCAGATGTCGGGGGAAGGGAATATAAGTGTTAGCAGAGCAAAGGAAATTATGGACGGGAAAAAATGAACTTTACAGAATTTCTTAAACCTACTAAAGGCAAAATAATTATTGCTGTAATTCTTTTCGTAGTTTTATCGGTTGGCTCTCTCCTAATCGACAAGTCAATTAATTCAAACGGCCATTGCAATGATGTAGGTTGCTACAACATTGGATTTCCATTGACATTTGGAGAAGAGCAAATTGGGTGCGGAGGCCCTGTATGTCTTCAGGGAGCTGAGATGTCAACTGAGTATCACTTTGGCGGAGATTGGATTAGCATTGTAGTTGATTTAATATTTGCTTATCTTTTGTCAATAATTATAATTAAATTCGGAGTGAAAAAATGAAAGTTGGAATTGTTGGTTACGGAGCATACGTTCCCCGCAAAAGAATAAAGACCACTGAAATTGCACGCGTGTGGAATAAAGACGGCGATAAAGTAGCCGCGGGTTTAGGAGTTAAGGAAAAAGCTGTTGCTTCTTGGGATGAGGATACTGCAACAATTTCCGTTGAAGCTTCGCGAATTGCTTTGGAAGTTGCGGGAATTGAAGCACAAAAAATCGGGGCAATTTATGTCGGATCTGAATCACATCCTTACGCGGTAAAACCAACGGGGACAATTGTAACCGATGCATTGAATGCCGGTCCTGATATTACTGTTGCGGATTTGGAATTTGCTTGTAAAGCCGGAACAGCGGGAATGCAAATGTGCATGGGAATGGTAAAGGCGGGAATGATTGAATATGGTTTGGCTGTTGGAGCTGATACAGCTCAAGGAAGGCCAAATGATGCGCTTGAATTTACAGCAGGATCGGGAGGAGCGGCAATTCTTATCGGCGGAAAGGAAAATGAAATTATTGCGGAATTAAAGGAAACTTATTCTTTTACAACTGATACTCCTGATTTTTGGAGAAGGCAGCACGCGGAATATCCAAGTCATGCGGGAAGATTTACAGGAGAACCTGCGTACTTCAAACACTTGCTTGGAGGAGTAAATGGTTTGTTGAAAAAAACAAAAACAAAAGTTAGTGATTATGATTATTTTTGTCCGCATCAACCAAACGGAAAATTTCCTTTACAAGCTGCGAAAATTCTTGGATTCAAAAAAGAACAAGTTGAACCTGCATTGATGACGCCGTTGATTGGGAACACTTATTCGGGAAGTTCTATGGTTGGACTTGTAAGCCTTTTGGATGTTGCAAAACCCGGAGAAAAAATTTTGATGGCATCATATGGTTCAGGAGCAGGAAGCGATGCGTTCCAAATTGAGGTTACAAAAAATATTTTGAACAAGCGCGCGAAAATTCCATTGCGAAAAGCAATTGAGGAAAAAGAATACATTGATTATGCGCAATACGCAATACAGAGAAAAAAAATCAAGGGTGTGCATTGATGAATAAGGAAAAGTTTATGAAGACAACAAAAAATTTTATAATAATAACCGTTGTGCTTTCTGTTATTAGTTTAGTTTTCGCACAAATAATGTCACCCAGCTGTTTTGGACTGCCGTTCTTTTTTTACTGTAGCTCGTTTAAAGGAAGCAGTTTTATTGCTTTGAATTTATTGCTTGATTTACTAATCATAATAGTAACATCGTATTTTTTGGTTAAAGGTAGTGGTAAAAAATGAGAAGTGTTTCAATTATCGGAATTGGATTAACGCAGTTCGGCGAACGCTGGGATAAGAGTTTGAGAGATCTTGTTGCGGAAGCGGGAATTGCTGCGGTTAAAGATGCAAAAATAGTTGGAAATGAAATTGAAGCGGTTTACGGCGGAACAATGGCTTCGGGAAGATTGGTTGGACAGGAACACATTGGAGCATTAATTGCGGATCAACTTGGTTTGAATCCTTTGCCCGCACACAGAATGGAAGCGGCATGCGCATCTGGAAGCGTTGCATTGAGAAATGCAATGATGAGCATTATTGCCGGAGAACATGATGTTGTTGCTGTTGGCGGAGTGGAAAAAATGACGGAAGTTGATACAGCTGAGGTTGGGTTTGCATTAGGAGGAGCCGGAGATCAGGAAACTGAATTGTTCCACGGAGCAACCTTTCCTGCTTTGTATGCATTGATGGCGAAAAGGCACATGCACGAATTCAAAACTTCCGAAGAACAATTGGCACAAGTAGCGGTTAAGAATCACAAAAACGGAATGAATAATCCTTTTGCACAATTTCACAAAGAATTTACAATTGAAGATGTGATGAATTCCGGATATGTTGCAACTCCTTTGAAATTATTGGATTGTTCTCCAATAACGGATGGAGCTGCTGTTGTAATAATTGCGGAAACACAGAAAGCAAAAAAAATGTGCGAACAACCAATTGAAATTATTGGATCCGGACAGGCAAGTGACACGCTTGCATTAGCTTCCAGACCAAATCTTACTGAATTACGGGCAACAAAATTAGCAGCAAAGATCGCATATGAAAAAGCAAAAGTAAGTGTTAAAGATATTGATTTGGCAGAGGTTCATGACTGCTTCTCAGTGGCTGAGATATTAGCTATTGAAGACTTAGGCTTTTTTAAGAAAGGTGAAGGGGGAAAGGCAACGGAGCAGGGAAAAACTTCTATGCAAGGAGAAATTCCAATCAATACTTCGGGGGGCCTAAAGGCATGTGGACACCCCGTAGGGGCAACCGGAGTAAAGCAAGTAATTGAAATTGTCCAACAGTTACAAGGACGCGCGGAAAAAAGACAAGTGAAAGGCGCGAAAATCGGTTTAACCCACAATGTTGGGGGAAGTGGTGCTACATGTGTTGTACATATTTTGAAACATGCAATGGGAAAAAGATAAAATGATTTCTACTATTTCACACCGGCAATGCACTCCTCACGAAGGATTAAATTCGCAAATTCCAATGATTTTTGATATGGATAATTATTTGCTAAACGGAAGAAGCCTCATCATTAAAAATAATTTATCGGCAGACCAACAAGACCTTCTAGAGCAAGGGTCGGTTTACATTTTCGATCATAAAGTTCCAACTGAAAAAAATAAAGTCCGTTATTTGAGGGCTACCATAAAAGGAATAATGAAAAACTCGCCTTACAAAGTAATGGGCATAAATGGTAAACAAAATAGCAACGGAAAGGCATTAATTTTCGACAAGAATCTGTCATTCAGTGGCTGCTGCGTCGATACAGTTAAAATAAATTCCAAAGAAGCATTTTTTGTTCAGACTACTAGTAATTTGGCGGTAGTGCTCCCATCAAATTCAAAATTAATGGTAATCGGGAAAAATTATTTTTTGCAATCTAAGTCTTTGGAAAGTTTTAAAATAGGTGACAGGATAGCAGTTATGAAAAGACTTCCAACCGGCAACGCGGATAACCTTTCTGTCGAAAAGGCGAGATTTCTTATGCTTATGTTAGGTGATGGTCATGTAACAAAGCGACGCAACAGAATTTTCATCACATCTTCAGATAGTGAAATTCTGGAAAATTTCTCGGAATTAACTCAAAAAATTTACGGCAAAAAAGCAAAAATATTAAAACCGAATGCCGAATTAAATTCCGTTAAGGTCTGTGCAGAACTTGCTAACCTAGGTTTCATGTCCAAGGACAAGTATGCGACAGGTGTACCGTCGGAAATCCTTCAGTCAGGAGAAGAAATTCTTTTTAGTACATTAGGGGCGCTTATTGACACTGATGGCAATATTTTCGAAAAGAAGGGTCAGATAAGGGTCGACACAGCCTCTTATTCAATTGCCCTTGACATTGCAACCCTTTTTCTTAAAATCGGACTGTTTCCAACAATTAACCGGACAAAAACAACCTTTGGTGTACGGGCACAAATATACGGCCGGGTAGCCAAAAGAATTAGTGACTATGTAATTTCAAAAAGAAAAAAGCAAAACCTTCTTTCAATTAAAGACCCTAAAAAATCCCTCGAATGTGAATTGCTTTCAATAGAAGGAACTGAGTTGGCATTTCTTAGGAAATCTAACCTAGATACACTTGATTCACTCAGTAAAAAAATCGGCGTTAACCCAAAACTCATAAATAATTGGGAAAAAAACAAAAGAAAAGTGCAAATTAAAAAACTTCAACAAATAGCCGAAATTTATGATAATCAAAATCTATTAAACCTTGTTTCAAGCCCTATTACGACTGTTAAAATAAAAGATATAGAAAAAATAAATTTTGATCAAGGCAAGGACTTTATAATGCCAAAAACTGAAGAGATGTTTATTTCAAATTTAATTTTAACAAAAGGTGATTTTTATGGTTGACGCATCAATTCCGATTCATTGGAGAAGGTTTGACGAAAGGTATAGGCTTACCGGAAATAAGTGTACGAATTGCGGAAGCATTTATTTTCCGGCAAGGCCTGTGTGCGTTAAATGCAGGAGCAAAGGAAAACTTGTAAAGGAACAAATGCCATTCACGGGTAAAATTTATTCACACACAAAAGTTCTTGTGGGACCAATTGGATTTGAATTCGAAACGCCTTATTTCATTGGAATAATAGAGCTTGATAATGGAGTTAAGATTTTGGCACAAATTGTTGATTCGGAAGAATCGAAAGTGAAAATCGGTGCAAAGGTTTCGAAACTTTTCAGAAAAATTTCAGATCGCAATGAAGAAGGAGTAATTGCTTACGGTTACAAATTCAAAGTAGTTTAATTCTACATAACTAGATTGTTTTTTAAATAATGAAAAGTAAAATAATGTATGGCAAAAAAATCTAATCCGTTTGAAGGAAGATCTGCATCGGAAATAAAGACTGCGATGTTCCACGCGGCTGCAGAGTTGCGTAACATTGCACATGAAATACACCCCGGAGCGACAACCGGATCAAGAGACAGACGATTACAAGCCATTCAACATATTGACGCCATTAAGTCTGGTGCACAAGAGCTCGCGAAAAGAGGAGATGAAGTAACATTTAAACCTCATGAAATCCCAAGCGCATTCAAAGAACATTTTGAAGGAACACCGATTTTTCCTGGAAAACCACAAAAACCTACATCGAAACTTAAACAATTCATGAAGCGAATAATACACATGTAAAACAAAAAAATAAACCTTAATAATAGGGTTTTCACACGAATTCTTTAATGTCAAAAGGAATCGGTTTTGGAAAAGTGATTCTTTTTGGAGAACACTTTGTTGTTTACGGTTTGCCGGGGTTAGTGGCAGCTGTTGAAATGAACACTACTTGTTCGTTTGAAAAAAACGAAAAAGGCGTTGTTTCGAATGATCTTGTTACAAAGGAAAAAATTGTTTTTGGAAAAAACCCCAAAAAAATGTTGGATAAAGTTTTGAAGGTTGTTTTTGAGGAAACAAAAGTAAAGCCGGGAAATTTCAGGTTAAAATTAACAACAAACATGTCTTTGCGCGGAGGATTGGGGTCAAGTGCCGCGCTTGGAGTTGCAATCGCGAGGTGTTTGAATGAACAATTCAATTTGAAAATGAGTGATGAAAAAATAAATGATATTGCATTCAAAGTGGAAAAACTTTTCCACGGAAACCCAAGCGGGATAGATAATACAGCTTCAACTTACGGAGGGTTGCTTGAATTCGGGAAAAGCGGGAACGGAAACAAAATCGAAAAGTTGAAAACAAAGGAAGTTGAAATTGTTTTAGCTGATACCGGAATTTACCATGATACCGGAGAATTGGTTGCTGGAGTAAAAGAGAGAAAGGAAAAAGAACCGCAAAAATATGCGAAAATTTTCAAGGAATATGAGGAGCTTTATCCAAAAGCGAAAAAAGCTGTTCTTACTGCTGATTGGCTTGAAACTGGAAGGTTAATGAACAAAAACCACGAACTACTAAAAGAAATGGAAGTAAGTTGCCCGGAAATTGAAGATCTTTGTAACGTTACATTGAAAGCAGGAGCATTAGGAGCAAAACTTACGGGAGCGGGAGTTGGAGGAAATATTATTGCATTAACTCCGGGAAAAAAATTACAGGAAAAAGTAGCAAAAGAATGCAAAAAACTTGGTTTTAAAGTTTACAAAACAAAAATAGGTGTTTAGATGAAAGCAACCGCGCGCGCAAACTCTAACATAGCACTTGTAAAATACTGGGGAAAAAGAGATGAGAAATTAATCCTCCCGCAAAATTCCAGCATTTCCATGACATTGGATAAATTGCACACAACAACCACAATTGAATTCAAAGAAAAAATGAAAAGTGATGAGGTTAAAATTGACGGAAAAAAAATTGAAGGAATGGAACTTGAAAGGGTTTCAAAACACCTTGATTTGATTAGGAAAATTAAAAGAGAAGAAATTTATGCGAAAGTAGAATCGCAAAATAATTTTCCAAAAGCCGCTGGATTAGCCAGTTCGGCTTCTGCATTCGCGGCATTAAGTTTAGCAGCAACAAAAGCACTTGATTTACACTTGGAAAATAAGGAACTGAGCATTCTTGCAAGACAAGGTTCTGGAAGCGCTTCAAGGAGCATCGAAGGAGGATTTTGTGAGTGGATGAAGGGAACGCTTTCCGATGGAAGTGATTCTTATGCAAAAATGATTGCTCCGCAGGATCATTGGAATGAACTCAGAATGATTGTAACGGTTCTCACTCAGAAAGAGAAGAAAATAAAATCAAGGACGGGAATGACACAAACAGTAGAAACATCTCCTTTGTACAAAACCTGGCTTGACACCGTGGAAAATGATTTGAAGAAAGTGCGAGAAGGAATAATGGAAAAAAGATTTTCACAACTTGGTTCTGTTGCGGAAATGAACGCGCTCAAAATGCACTCTACAATGTTAACAACAAACCCTCCAATAATTTACTGGGAACCGGAAACTGTAATACTGATGAAAGAAGTTTTGCAAATGCGCGAGGAAGGAATTGAATGTTATTTTACAATTGATGGCGGACCGCAAGTGAAAATTCTTTGCCTTGAAAAGAGCGTGAAAAAAATTGCAAAAAGACTTGGAGAACTAAAAGCTGTTCAGAAATTAATTGAATGTAAAACCGGCGGAGAAGCAAAACTCATTGATGAAGAGCTGTTCTGATGGAAATCCTTGATGTTGTAAATGAAAAGGATGAAGTCCTGAGGCAAGCTGAGAGAAGCGAGGTTTATGCGAAAGGGCTCTTGCATAGGGTTTCGTATATTTATGTAAAATATAAAGGAAAAATTATTGTGGAAAAAAGAACAATGCAAAAAAAAACAAATCCCGGACATTACTCAATTGTTGCGGAAACCGTGCAGAGCAAAGAAACATTTGAAGAAGCTGCTATTAGAGGAGTGCAAGAGGAAGTGGGACTAAAAGCGGAGAAACTGAAATTTTTAGGAAAACTAATTTCTTTTGATCCAAAATATAAGGACAATAAAGTGTGCGGAATTTTTACATGCGAAGGAAAAGGGAAAATAAAAAAACAAGATGAGGAAGTTGAGGAGATCAAACTAATGGACTTGGAAGAGATTGAGAAATTCCAAAAATCCGAGGAAAAGATAGCTCCTGCATTCATAAGCACATTCAAAGTTTTCAACGAGGCAATGAAATGACAATTATAAGCGCACCCGGAAAATTAATGCTTTCCGGAGAATGGAGTGTTTTGGAGAAAGGAAACCCTTGCATTGTTTTGGCCATAGATAAAAAGGTTTTTGCGGAAATAAAAGAAGCAAAGGAAATCAAAATTAATTTAAAGGATTTCGGGATTAAAACTAATGCGGAACTTATTGGGGTTAAAGTGAAATTTGAAAAGGAAAATGAAAAACTATTGTTTACAAAACATGCAATAGAAACTGCTTTGAATTTCATACAGGCAAAGGGGTTAAGGGTTAAAAAATTTGAATTGAATACTTGGGGAGAAATAAGCCAGGTTGATGTTAAAGGAGAAAAGTACAAAATAGGATTTGGGAGCTCGGCCGCAGCTGTTGTTGCAATTATTGGAGCGATTTTGAAATTGCATAATGTTTCCATTGAAACGGAGCAGGCTAAAATGAAATTGTTCAAACTCGCAATTATCGCACATTACAAAGCACAGGGAAAAATTGGTTCGGGATTTGATGTGTGTGCTTCTGTTTTTGGGGGAGCAAGTGTTTACAAAAGATTTGACGGAGCATTCCTCGAAAAAGAATTGAAAACAAAACCAATTGGAGAAATTGTTAACGCCGAATGGCCGGGATTGGAGATTAAAAAAATAAAAATTCCAAAAGAAATGGAAATTTGTGTTGGATTTTCTGGAAAAAGTGCTTCAACAACTGAATTGGTGAAAAACGTGCATGAATTCAAGGAACAAAAACCGAAAAAGTATTCTGAAATCATAAATTCAATTGCAAAATCAACGGAGCAGCTAATTTGGGCTTTGGAGAAAAATGATGATGAAAAAATCATTAGGGATATAGAAGAGAACAGGAAACTTTTGAGGGTACTTGGAGAGGAAAGTAAAGTTGAATTGGAAACAAAAGCGCATTCTTTGATGGCGCAAATTGCGAGAAGCAATAATGGCGCAGGAAAATTCTCCGGGGCGGGAGGAGGCGATTCTTCTATTGCGGTTTGCTTTTCAAAGGAATCTAAAAAAGCAATAGAAGAGAATTGGAAACTCAATGGTTTTTATCCGATTGAAACTAAAATTTCTGAGAATGGGGTTAGGGTTGAGTAAATGCCGCCAAGAAAATCTCTCAAGAAATGGGTTGAAAGAGATTATGAAAAACGCTTAACTGAAAGAGGTCTAAATAAACCAAGTAAACTTCATATAAGTGTCTTTAAAATTGACGCCGTTTTTCAGGCAGCAGAAGAATTAGTAAAATATGGCCGGCAAAATCGTGGGCAATTTATATTCCTGGGTCAGAGCATGCGTCCGCTATTCGAATCAGTAAGGGCATTAAATGAAATAGAACGTGCAGTTCCAAGAAGAAATCTGAAATATATCGTAACTCCAAAAAGTAGCAGAGTCAACTTTCAACGAGATGTTGAAACCGTTAAACAAAATCTTCTTCAAAGGAAAGTCGCTTCAGAAAAACAAAATACCTATTTTATTGTAGATGTAAGTTTTGTCGGTTACACAAAAAAAGTGGTTACAGAGGCAATTAAACGAATAAATCCTAATGCGGTTGTAATTGACATGCAGAAAGGTGTGATTGGTGAAGGGATTATAGCGGCTGATGCAAACCTAACTGTGCCAACAAATAAACACTGGAGAACAGCTAAAGTTTCTCCTGGGCAACAACATCAAAGGGATCATTACTTGGTTTTCCAACAAGCATTGCAAGATTATTTGAAAGAGAGAAGAAGATAAATAAAAAAATTCAAAAAAACATTTTCCCTTCTTTAGAATTTTTTACAATTTTTATTGTATCGTGAAACCAAACAGGATATTTTTCCGGTTTTGAGGAAAGTTCTTTTGCAACAGTGAAAGCGGAAATTTTCACTATTTTTGAAACCTGCTCAGGATTAGGAGTAATTGTCCCTGAATAAGTACAAAAGGCAGCCAAACAGAATTCATTCTCACAGGAACCGTCTCCATAATCTTTTTCATAGGAAAAGCCGGAAAGTAAGGTTATTGGAAGCCTTGTGGAAATGCCGTATTCATCCCTTAAACACCTGAAAGCT